>ENA-UOUL01000112-UOUL01000112.1-bioreactor-metagenome-genome-assembly--contig:-NODE-112-length-130464-cov-5.931811_pt1 | contig 130464 bp, 131 predicted proteins | sample MGYA00249838_ERZ747220 | MGnify/ENA primary metagenome ERZ747220 (study PRJEB28778, sample SAMN05720191) | bioreactor metagenome | isolation source: Anaerobic biogas reactor | place... | reverse complement strand
GGGCCCGGGCCGGCTGCCACGAGGCGCTGTTCACCCTCGGCGAGCGGCCGGAGGACCGCTACGAGGTCGCGGCCGAGTGGCTGGCCGAGCACAGCTACGCCTCGACCGTCGACTACCTCGCGGCGATGTGCCGCCTCGTGCTCGAGGAGACCGGCCTCCTGCCGCACGCGAACGCCGGGGCCCTCGACCGCGCCGACCTCGCGACGCTGCGGGCGGTCAGCGCCTCGCAGGGGATGATGGTCGAGTCCCTCGACCCGACGCTGGAGTGCCACCGCGGCGCACCGGACAAGGCCCCGGAACGGCGGCTCGCGACCCTCGAGGCCGCCGGTGAGCTCGCCATCCCGTTCACCACCGGGATCCTCGTCGGGATCGGGGAGACCGCCACCGAGGTGGTCGACTCGCTCTTCGCTCTGCGCCGGCTCGCGGACTCGACCGGAGCCATCCAGGAAGTGATCATCCAGAACTTCCGGGCCAAGGCCGACACCCTGATGCGCCGTTCGGCAGAGCCGGTGCCCCGCTGGTTCGCGGTGGTGGTCACGTACAGCGGCTTGCCCAGCGCCTGCGCCACGTAGACATGCAGTTCGTTCGGGTGTGCGGCGTCGGCGTGGGTGGTCTGCAGCGCCGGCACATCGGGCGAATCCTGCAGCAGCGTGCAATCGGCGGCCAGCGGCAGCGCGTGACGCGCGGCGGCTTCCGCACGGAGAAGCTCATGAAGGCGGCGCTGCAGCGGGAGCTCGAGGCGCGCCAGGGTGGGATCTACGCCGAGCCCAGCCGCGGCAGCTTCGCGGACTACCTCGTGAACACCTACCTGCCGTGGATCCAAGAGCATCGGCGGCCGACCACGCACGACCTGTACACACGCATGGCGCGCCTGCACGTCGTGCCGGCGCTAGGCGCCATCGCGCTGCAGGACTTGCGCCCCTTGGACGTGGAGTCCCTCTACATGGCGCTCGGCAAGCCGGGCCCGGGCCGACCGAAGGGGCTCGGCTACAACTCAGTACGCAACGTGGCCGTCGTCGTGCACGGCAGCCTGCAGAAAGCCGTGCAGTGGCGCCTGTTGGGAAGCAACCCGGCGCGCGACGTGGCGCCGCCGGCGCGGCGTCAGACAGAGGACGACGGTGAGCCGCGGCACTGGACAGCGGCGCAAGTGGCAGCCTTCCTGGATTACGTGGACGCCACCTGCTGCCACGAGCGCACGGTGACCGAGCGCCGCAAGCGTAAGAACGGCGTGGAGTACACCTACACGCGGCAGCTCCCGGCAGATCCGATGCAGAGGGCGCTCTGGTACGTGCTGGCCACGACCGGCATGCGCCGCGGCGAGGCTTGCGGCCTGCAGTGGCGGGATCTGGACGAGGATGGGCTCCTGTCCATCCGGCGGGCGCGTGTCGACGCCGGCGGGCGCGTCGTCGAGTCGGCGCCGAAGACGCGGCGCGGCCGGCGGCGGATCGCCCTCGACGCGGCGACACTCGAGGTGCTTGACGAGTGGCACCGTGCGCAGCGTCGGCAGCGCCTGCAGTACGGCAAGGTGTGGGAGGACCAGGCCGATCACGTCTTCACGCACGCGGTGTACTTCGCCAAGCCGCCGCGCTACGGCGCCGTCATCATGCCGAACTGGATCACGGCAGCCTTCCGGCGACTCCGGGCCACGAGCGACCTGCCGCCCCTGCACCTGCACGGCTTGCGGCACTCGTGGTCCACGGCAGCCCTGGAGGCGGGCGAGCACTTGCGCGCCGTAGCGGACCACCTGGGCCACGCCGACGTGGGCATCACGGACCGGATCTACACGCACACGGTGCGACGTGTGCAGGACGTGACGGCGCTCCGCGTGGCGGAGCTCATCACGAGCAAGCGGGGAGGGGGAGAGGGGCAGTGACAGAGTGCTTGCGCGCGCGAATGGCAGCAAGAGGGCAGCATGGAGGGGTCTCATAAGGATAGGAGGGGCTCGGTGTGAAGCAGGAAAGCCCTGCAAAGAGAATGGTCGGCGTGGCCAGATTTGAACTGGCGACCCCTAGTCCCCCAGACTAGTGCGCTAACCAGGCTGCGCCACACGCCGACCGTGCGGCGTCGATTCTAGCACATGAGTCCCGGCGGGCTGTGGACCATCTGGTACTCTTCGTACAGGGAGACACTCCGAGAGGCGAGGTGGGGCATGCGCGCAGTGGTCATGGCCGGCGGCGAGGGCACCCGCCTTCGCCCGCTGACGAGCAACCAACCCAAGCCGATGGTCTCCTTGTGCGGCAAGCCGTGCATGGAGTACATCGTCGAGCTCCTCAAGCGTCACGGCATCGACGAGACGCTCGTCACCCTGATGTTCCTGCCCAAGGCCATCCGCGACTACTTCGGCGACGGGTCGACCCTGGGCGTGAGCATGCGCTACTCCGTCGAGCAGACGCCGGCCGGGACCGCCGGGAGCGTCAAGCTCGCCGAGGACGAGCTGCGCGAGGGCACGTTCGTGGTGATCAGCGGCGACGCGCTCACCGACTTCGACCTTCGGGACATGGTTCGGGCCCACGAACGGAGCGGGGCCATGGTCACCATCGCGCTCAAGAGGGTGGAGAACCCGCTCGAGTTCGGGGTCGTGGTGGTGAACGAGGAGGGACGCATCCAGCGGTTCCTCGAGAAGCCCACCTGGGGTCAGGTGTTCAGCGACACCGTCAACACCGGCATCTACCTGCTCGAGCCCGAGGTCCTGGACCACATCCCGGCGGACACCAAGTACGACTTCAGTCAGGAGCTGTTCCCCAAGCTGCTCAAGATGGGCGCGCCCCTGTACGGTCACGTGGCCGAGGGGTACTGGCAGGACATCGGCAGCCTCTCGCAGTACCTCGCCGCCAACCGTGACCTGCTCGACGGCAAGGTGGACGCCGAGCTGCCGGGGATCGCGCTCAAGAACCGCATCCACCTCGGCGACGGCGTCGATCTCGACTCGCTGGACAACATCGTCGGGCCGGCCTTCGTGGGCAACTACGTCAAGATCCATCCCACGGCCTCCATCGGGGCCTACTCGGTGCTCGGCAGCAACGTGGTCGTCAAGGAGCACGCCGAGACGCGCAACAGCGTGGTGGCGGCGAACACCTACATCGGCGCCTCCGCCAAGGTCTACGGCGCCGTGATCGGCCGCAACTGCGATCTCAAGGCGGGCGCCCGGTTCAGTGAAGGCTCCGCCGTGGGCGACGAGACGGTGGTCGGCGAGCAGGCCTTCATCGGGCCCGACGTCAGGATCTACCCGGCCAAGACGGTCGAGTCCGGGGCGCAGGTCCACAGCAGCATCATCTGGGAGTCGCGCGGCGCCGCGCAGCTGTTCGGCAAGGACGGGATCGTCGGGCTCATCAACGTCGACATCACGGCGGAGCTGGCGCTCAACCTCGCGATGGCCTACGGCACGGCGCTCAAGAAGGGCGCCCGAGTGTGCACCAGCCGCGATGCGCATCCGGCGTCGCGGGTCATCAAGCGGGCCCTCATCTCCGGCCTCAACTCCACCGGTGTCGTGGTCCGCGACCTGCGCGTCGCGAGCAGCGCCGTCAACCGCTTCGAGGTGAAGAGCGGCAACGCGCAGGGCGGCATCCACGTCCGGATCGCCAGCTGGGACCCGGAGATGATCCAGATCCAGGTCTTCGAGCCGCCGGGGATCAACCTGAGCGAGAGTCGCCAGAAAGACGTGGAGAAGTTCTACGGTCGCCAGGACTTCCGGCGCGCCTTCTACAGCGAGTTCGGCGAGATCCAGTTCCCTGACCGGGCGATGGAGACGTACGTACGCGGACTGCTGGGCTCCTGGGACCTGGAGCGCATCCGCAGCCGTGCCTATCGGCTCGTCATCGACTACTCCCACTCGCCGGCGTCGCTGACGCTCCCTTACGTGCTCGGCGACCTGGGCGCTGAGGTGCTCTCGCTCCGGGCCTTCAACGAGCAGCGTCACGTGAGCCTGGGCGCGGAGGAGCTTGACGCCAACCTCGAGGAAGTGCGGCGCCTCGTCAGGACGGTGGAGGCGGACCTCGGCTTCGTGGTCGGCCCGGGGTCCGAACGCCTGTATCTCGTCGACGACACCGGCGGCGAGGTGGCGTTCGAGAAGGCGCTCCTGCTCTACGTGAAACTGGTGGCGCAGGAGGCGGCACGCGGGGAGAAGATCGCGCTGCCCCTCACCGTCACGCGGCTCGCCGAACGCCTGGCCGAGCCGTTCGGGGTCGAGGTGATCCGCACCAAGGTCTCTCTGCCGGCTCTGGCTCAAGCGTCCACGGAGCCCGGAGTGGTGTTCGCCGGGGCGCTCGGCGGCGGCTACATCTTCCCGCGCTTCCTCCCGGCGTTCGACGCGGTCATGAGCCTGGGCAAGCTTCTGGAGCTGCTGGCCCCGCAGGCGAGGCCGCTCAGTGCACAGCTGGTGGAGATCCCGACCAGCACGCTGGTGCACAGGACGACGGCCTGCCCGTGGGCGCTCAAGGGGACCGTGATGCGCACCGCCACGGAGCACCTGCAGCACGAAGCGGCGACGGGCGACGCGGAGATCGGATTGCTGGACGGCGTCCAACTGCAGCGCGCCGACGGCGGACGGGTACAACTGCTGCCCGATGCGGACGAGCCGGTCTTCCACGTCTATGCGGAGGGCGCCGACCACGGTGAATCGGAGCGCCTCGCGGAGGGGTTCCTGGAGGTCGTCCGCGACGTCATCCGGCGGCACGCCGGGTAGGACGCCGGGTGCGGACGGCGAACGCATCCGTACAATGGGACCCATGGATGCGCCCTCGCCGGGGGTCCGGCAACCCGTAGAAACAGCGCGCCGCGGTCGTCGCCATCGGATCGCCGCCTGGTATCGCCGCCACATCTGGACGGCGACGGCGCTGCTCATCGCCGTCGTCCTGGGGGCCGGCCTCATCGCACTTCAGGTCGCACTCCGCGACAGGGCCGGCCCCGGGGTCACCGTGGCGGGCGTCGGCGTCGGTGGCATGGACGCGGCGCGGATCGCCGCGGTGGCGCGGGAGCGGCTCACGGGGCCCGTCGCCGTCGCACGACTGGACACCGGGGGGGAGGAGCCGATATGTCTCCCTCTGGCGCAGGTCGGCATCACGGTGGATGCGGCCGCCACCGCCGAGCGGGCGCTGGCCGCAGGCCGACGACGGTTCCCCCTCGGTCTCAGCGTATGGCTGCCCGGCGGCCGGACTGACGTCCGACTCCGCGTCCGTGTCGACGGCACCGCGTTCAAGCAGGGCCTCGAGGCCGTCCGCGCCGAGATCGACGTCCCCGCGGAGGACGCCCGCCTCACGCTGGGCGACGCAGCGGTCTCGGTGGTCCCGGCCCGGACCGGACGCGAGGTCGACGTGCTGACGCTCGAGCGGGCGATCCTCACAGCCGTCGAAACGGGGCGCAGCTACGACGGTCCGGTGCCCACGGTCGCGGTGGAGCCGGAGGTCTCGACCGACGCAGCTGAGGCCCGCGCCGCAGCCGCCGGAGTGTATCTGGCACGACCCGTCACGCTCCGTTACCGCTCCCGGACGGTGGCCCTTTCTCCCGCCCAGATGGCCGACATGCTCGCCGTCAACACCGGTGACGACGCGGATGCGTATCCGCTCACGTTCCACAACCGGCGCGCGGCGAAGGAGCTCCGCAGGCTGCTCGCCTTCGCGGAGACCCCGCCGGTCGACGCGACCGTCGAGGTGGGTGACAACGGCGCCATCCACATCACGCCGAGCAGGTCGGGGATGGTGCTCGACATGCCGGTGCTCATGGATCAGCTCGACGAGGCCGCCACAGGCGGGGGACTGCGCACCATCTTCGTGGCGCTCACGCCGGCCTTCCCCAAACTGAGCACGGCCGACGTCGAGAGTATGGGTCTCTCGGCGCTCGGGTCCCAGTTCACCACGTACTTCGACCCTCGCAACGCCGCGCGCGCCACCAACATCGCGCGCGCCGCCAAGCTCGTCGACGGCACCGTCGTCGAGCCGGGGGCGACGTTCTCGCTCAACGCCGCGATGGGTCCGCGGACCGTCAACCGGGGGTTCGACCACGCGCCGGTGATCGCCGCCGACAACGTGCTGCGGCAGGGGGTCGGCGGCGGCATCTGCCAGTACGCCACCACGCTCTTCAACGCGGTGTTCTTCGCCGGTCTGCCGGTGGTGGAGCGTCGGCCGCACACGCTGTACATCTCGCACTACCCCGTCGGGCGGGATGCGGCGGTGGCCTGGGGCAGTGTCGACTTCAAGTTCAAGAACGACTCCCGGGCCGCCGTCATGATCCGCAGCTGGATCGACGGGAGCGCGCTGACCGTCGCGCTGGTGGGCCGCACCGGCAGGAAGGTCACGTACACGACCAGCGACTTCTACGACGTGCGCCGGCCGGCGCACGGAAAGTCCGACCCTCGGGTGATCCACGACGGCGACCTGGGTCCGGGGATGGTCCGCTGGGAGCGCGGCATCGACGGGCGCAGCGTCAGGGTGACGCGTACGGTCAGGGGCGGCGGGGGAGAGGTGCTGTTCCGCGACACCTTCGTCTCCCGCTACGAGCCGATGGACTGGGTGAAGCGGGTCGGCAGCTGAGCGGCCGCGCGCGACGACGACCCGCCGGGACGGTCACGCCGTCTTGGCGATCACCTGTTTGCAGACCACCTTGAGCGTCTCGAACACGCCCTGGCCCGTGACGGCGCTGCTCTCCAGGACGGGGGAGTCGGTGTGGTTGAGCAGCTCGTTGAGGTCCTCCACCGAGAAGATGTCGCTGAGGTCGCGCTTGTTCATCTGGATGACGAACCCGAGCTTGCTGAGGTCGTCGCCCTGGCTGAGCAGGTTGTCCCAGAGGTTGAGATAGCTCTCGACGTTCTCGTCCAGGCGTGTGATCTGCGAGTCGGCGACGAAGATGACCCCGTCCACGCCCTGCAACACGAGCTTGCGGCTGGCGTTGTAGTAGCTCTGTCCCGGCACGGTGTAGAGGTGGAAGCGCGTCTGCATGCCCTTCACCGTGCCGAGCGTGAGCGGCAGGAAATCGAAGTAGAGCGTGCGCTCCTCCTCGGTGGCGATGCTCACCAGCTTGCCGCGCGCGTCGGGGTTGATCTTGCGGTGGATGTACTGGAGGTTGGTCGTCTTGCCGCAGAGGCCGCAGCCGTAGTAGACGATCTTGTAGTTGATCTCCCGGGCGGCGAAGTTGATCAGGGGCATGGTGCGGTCTCACACGTCCTTGAAGAGGTCGTCCATGGCGGTACCGGCGGCCGCCTCGAAGCCGGCGTCCATCTCGGGGGTCGCGTCGTCCTCGAGGCCCTCGAAGATCTGGCGGAGGACCTCGATGGCGCGCTGCGTGTACAGCCGCACCTTGCCCACCTGGGTCTCGCGTCCGAACGTGACGATGAGGAGCACCTGATCGGTGACCTGGGAGACGTGCAGGTTGAGCGCGTTCCCCTCGTGGAAGAGCAGCGTGAACTCGTTCTCATCGAGGATCCGGGCCAGTTGCTGCGTAGCTGCGAACGAGCTCGCTGCGAGGGAGGCCAGGGAGAGGGTCTCCGGGTGGTAGTCGTCGGACGCCGTGGTGATGGGCTGTCCGGACGTGCTGATGAGCGCGAGGAAGCTCGAGCCCGAGACCTCCTTGAGCTTGCGGAGGAGGTCGTCACAGCGGTCGAGCTGACGATCGTTGATGACGAGTCCCTTGCGACGAGTCACGCACGCACCTCCCGTTGACGGCCGCGGTGGAGCGAGTATATATCAGCCCGGCGTGGCTCCGGCTCGTCCCGGGCGCGTTGTCACACAGTATCGTCTCCACCCGGCAAAGCATGAGAAGATAGGCGTTGCGAGGGGTGCGGCGCACCAGGCAGGCGGTGGGCCGTGCGACATCAGGGTGAGAAGACGCGGGAGGCGGCCGTTGACCACCATCACGGGAGCAGGGTCCCCATGGGCCTGAAGGGAGATCTGGGCGAGCTGTCGCTGCCGGACCTGGTCGAGATGACCTCGGTGGGCAGCAAGACGGGTCGCCTCATCCTGCACGACGAGGAGGGGGCGGTCGCCGGGGTCCTGTCGTTCCGCGACGGTCGTCTGGTGGGCGCCCGCGCCGGGGAGCTGACCGCCGAGAGGGCGTTCTACGCTCTGCTCGGTCTGAGCACGGGGTCGTTCGACTTCGATCCCGCCGCGCAGCCCGACGAGGACGAGGTGAGCCTGCCGACCCAGAGTCTGCTCATGGAGGGCATGCGTCGCCTCGACGAGACCCGCCGCCTGCGCCGGGAGCTTCCCGCACCCGCGGTCGTGCGCTACGCGGGAGGGAGCAGCGACGACGCGCTGGAGGTGCGCGTGCTCGGCTATCTGGGTCCTGGCGCGCGCCCCGTGGGCGATGTCGTGGAGGGACTCCTCGTCGGTGGTGATGCCGACGAGTACGAGGCACTGCGCGCACTCAGCGCTCTCGTCGCGAACGGGACGATCCGCATCGACTCGCCGGATGCGGGAGGGGAGGAGAACGACGAGGCGAGCGAGCGACCTCAACCTGAGCTTGAACGTTGACCACGGGTAAGATAGCATCACCAATCCAGCCCTCTACGCACGGAGAGGAGTCGCGCCATGGACGACATCGTCGATCTGGTGTCCCGGTCGGACGACGACCTGCGCGCGCTGATCGCCAGACTCGAGGCTGAAGAACGCGAGATCTCACGGCGCCGGCGGATCCTGCACGGCGAGCTCGACATCCTCCGCGCCGAACTCGTGATGCGCCTGCAGCGCAAGCACGCCCAGGGCGAGTCGGTCATCTCGGCCGACGACGTCGAAGGGTTGTCGCAGATCCTGGCCGGCAAGGTTCCGGCGGCCGACGCGCAGTCCCCCGGCGCCGAGGCCGGCGGCGGCGAGGACGCGGAGGGGTAGCGTGTTCTGCCCCGAGTGCGGCGTCCGCAACTCAGAGGGCGCCAGCTTCTGCATCCGGTGCGGCGCCAGCCTGATCGCCGAACAACCCGAGTCGGCCACCACCATGAGCTACGTCCCGGGCGAGGATACCGGTGAGCTCACGCCGTTCCCGGCGTGCGCCGAAGATGCCTGTCTCGTCATCCGCAGCGGCGGGGGTCGGGCCGGGGAGACATACGCCTTGCGCGGCGACCGGGTGACGATCGGTCGGCATCCGGAGGCCGGCATCTTCCTCGACGACGTCACCGTCTCGAGGGACCATGCCGTCGTCGTGCGCGAGGACGACGCGTGGGTGATCGTCGATGAGGGGAGCCTCAACGGCACGTTCGTCAACCGGCGTCGCGGCGATCGGACCGTGTTGCGCGACGGCGACGAACTCCAGATCGGCAAGTACAAGCTGACCTTCCTCGCCCCGGCGGGAAGCTGAGGCCGGGGGACGACGTGTCCGACGCTGCGGAACTGCTGTTCGATGTGGGGGACGAGCGATTGCTCACGATCGGGTCGATCGTGGACCGCCTGCGCGGCGAGTTCCCGGACATCAGCGTGAGCAAGCTGCGCTACCTGGAGGAACAGGGCCTGGTGACGCCACGCCGCACCAAGGCCGGCTACCGGCTCTACTCCCAGGACGACTTCGACCGTCTGGTCCGCGTGCTCAGCATGCAGCGCGACGAATACCTGCCGCTCAAGGTGATCCGTCGTGAGCTGGAGCGAAGTCCCGCGAGTCCGCTCCCGTCGGCGCGGCAGGGCCTGCGCAGGACGGACCTCGTCGGCACGGGGAAGGGGCGTGAATACACCGCCGAGGAGGTCATGCAGCTCACCGGGGCCGACCTGGGCCTCCTGGAGGAGATGGAAGACTACGAGCTGGTGCACGGACGTCAGGTGAGCGGGGTGAAGCGCTACACCGAGACGGATGCCGGCATCGTCGCGGCGGCGGCGCAGCTCGCGCAGCTGGGGCTGCGTCCCAAGAACCTGCGGGTGCTCAAGAGCGCCGTCGACCGCGAGATGGGGCTGATCGAGCAGGCCCTGCTGCCGGCGCTGCGCTCCAACCGGCCCGAGCGGCGCAGGGAGGGTCTGGAGCAACTGGACGACGTGGTCCAGGCCGCCACCCAGCTCCGCCAGCTCCTGCTCGCCCGCGGCGTCCGCCGGCTGACCGGCGCCGAGCGACTCTGAGGCCGACCCACCCGCCGACCGCCGCGACTCCGCCGCGTCCCCACCCGAAGGAGACTCCCATGACAGACGCAGGCTTCGACCTCGCCGCTCACGTGCGCGACATCCCGGATTTCCCCAAAGAGGGCATCCTCTTCCGCGACATCATGCCGCTTCTGCAGGAGCCTCGCGCGCTGCGCGAAGCTGTGGACCGGCTCGTAGAGTACGGGGCGGACAAGCACGTCGACGTGGTGATGGGCGCCGAGGCGCGCGGGTTCATCCTCGGGGCCGCGGTGGCTTATGGGCTCGGGGCGGGGTTCGTGTGCGCGCGCAAGCCCGGCAAGCTGCCGCACGAGACGGTGGCCGCCGAATACGCCCTCGAGTACGGCAACAACACGCTCGAGGTGCACCGCGACGCGATCAAGCCGGGCCAGAACGTGCTCGTGCATGACGACCTGCTGGCCACGGGGGGGACGGCACGAGCCAAGGTCGACCTGGTCGAGAAGCTCGGCGGCAAGGTCGTGGGCGTGTCCTTCATCATCGAGCTCTCCGCCCTGCGCGGCCGCGACAAGCTGTCCGGTTACGACATCTTCAGCCTGATCACGTACTGATGCGACGGCCCGGGGAGGGGAGGGCGCCCGCCGCCCACCGTCGCGGGCACCGCCTCGCCCGACGCCCCCGTCTCATCTGACGTCACGCGACGACCACGCCGATCGACGGCCGCTCGCACCGATCCGCACGACGCGCTCGCGCCGATCCTCTGGAAGCGAGACCGCGGCTTCGCCGTGCTCGACCGGCGAGCGATCGAGTCCTGCGGGCAGTCGACCACACCGGCGTGCGAGGGGGACCGACGCGGGGAGCGCCGCCGTCTGCGACGACCCGGGAGGGGGTGCCGCGTCGCCGCGCGCTGCGTCGCTGACCGGTCGGAGGCCTTACTTGACATAACGGCGATTATCGCGTGTTCTACGACACCAGAGGGAGGGGGCCGTAGCGCTCTCGACACGTCGCCACGAGGTGAGTCGCTCCGCCGCGGCAGTACGGCGTCGCCTGTTACCAGCGGCGGCCCAGGTAGTGTGGCGCCGAGGGCATCTCGCGCGTGCAGGCGGCGAGGAACTCGGCCACCGGAGGACGGACGTCAGCGGAGCGGAGTTCGAGCTCCGTGAGATAGCGCGCGGCGAGCACCTTCTCGTCGCGGGGCTCCGGAAGCGCCTCGACCGGCGCGGAGATCGCGAAGATCAGGTGCACGACGTGCTTGGCGTAATCGGGATCCGGTGAGATGGACTCGACGATGCCGACCAGTTGCTGCACGCCGACGCGCAGGCCGAGCTCCTCCTGGAGCTCGCGTTTGAGCGCGTCGGCGAGCGTCTCTCCGAAGAGGACGCCGCCGCCGGGCAGGAGCCAGTAGCGTTCCTCGCCTCTCCCCTGCTCCACCATCAAGATAGTTTCCTCGTGGATGAGCAGGCCTGCGACGCGAATAGTAGGGGTGTGTCCCGAGGGCGGGGCCGAGGCGGCCGCGTCGCCGCCGTGGGGCACCAGGTCCGCGCGGGCGTCGTCCACGCCGTCCATCATGGTCTCCCGGAGGTCGTGCCGCTCGATCCGAAGCCCCTGTCGCCCCGTTGCGTCTCGTCGAGCTCGTCTCTCAGAGCCAGGCGCACGCTCGCCGGCGTCACGAAGAGGAGCTGGGCGATCCGGTCCCCGACGGCCACACGGAAGGCAGCCTCAGTATCGGTGTTCAGCAGGATCACGCGTACTTCACCGCGGTATCCGGGGTCGATGAGGCCCGGGGCGTTGACGAGGGAGATCCCGTGTCGCGCGGCGAGACCGGAGCGTGGCAGAGTGAGCGCGGCGAGATGCGACGGGAGGCCGAGAGCGATGCCGGTGCCCACGACGGCGCGATGCAGCGGCGGGATGGTGAGCTCTTCGGCCGCGTGCAGGTCCCACGCAGCGTCGTGTTCGTAGGCCCGCTCAGGGAGCCGTGCCGACGGTGTGAGCAGCCGGACTGGCACCGGGAGAACGTCACCCTGTGCCGGCGTCTGGCGTTCAGTCATCGTCACCCTCGCCCGCAACAGTGCCGCGGTCGCCGCGCGGGGCGGCCGCGAGGCGGAAGCGGGCGTACCGCCCGGCCTCCGCCGCCGGCAGCCGCGCCTCGAAGACGATGCCGTCCACGGTGTGCTCTTCGTGCACGTCGCTGGCGACGCCGCGCAGCCTGTGCATCTCACCGGCCTCCGTGTACGGGAACAGCAGGCGCACCGGCCGCAGGGCCTTGTCGAAGAAGCGGCCCAGACGCGCCTGCAGGGCGTCCAGCCCGATGCCCTCGGCGGCGGCGATGAACTCGGCCTCGGGGTACAGGGCGCGCAGCCGCGCGATCTTGCCCTCATCGACTTCGTCGATCTTGTTGAACACGAGGATGCGCGGGGCGGTGCTGCCGATCATGTCCAGTACCTCGGCCACCGTCCGCTCACGGGCGGCGATCTCCGCCGCTTCGAGGGCCGCATCGGCGACCACCAGCACGACGTCGGCGAGAGTCGTCTCCTCCAGCGTACTGGCGAACGCGTCGACGAGCTGATGCGGGAGCTTGCGGATGAAGCCCACCGTGTCGGTGAGCACATAGTCGCGGTCGTGGTAGCGGAAGCTCCTCGACGTGGGATCGAGAGTCTCGAAGAGGCGGTCGCAGACCGAGACCTCAGCGTTCGTGAGCGCGTTGAGGAGCGTCGACTTCCCGGCGTTGGTGTACCCGGCGAGGGCGATCAGCGGGACGCCGGTGCGCAGGCGTCGGGCCCGCTGGGTACGCCGGGTGCGTGCCATCTGGTCGATGCGGCGGCGAAGCGTCTGGATGCGCCGCCGCACCACGCGTCTGTCGACCTCGAGCTTGGTCTCGCCGGGGCCGCGCATGTCCACACCGGCGCCCAGGCGGCTCATCACGAGTCCTTTGCCACGCATACGAGTCAGTTCGTACTCAAGTTGGGCGAGGTGTACCTGCAGCGTGCCCTCGAGCGAGTGGGCGTGCTTGCTGAACACGGTGAGGATGAGCTCCGTGCGGTCGAGCACGTCGGCGTCGACGGCGTCGAGCACCGCCGCCACCTGGCCCGGCGAGAGATCGTCTTCACAGACGGCGACGGTCGCCTGTGTGCGTCCGATCGCCGCCTTGAGCTCGAGCATCTTGCCCTTGCCGAGGTACGAACGCCGGTCGGGGGTCTCGCGGTGCTGGATCACGTCCGCCGCCCACTCGATCTCGGCCGAGCGCAGGAGATCCTTGATCTCGGAGAGAGCCTCGTCCTCCCCCGGGTCGCCCCGACCCGCGGGGACGACGGCGAACACCACCGCGCGCGGACGGACGACGACCGCTCCGGTGTCCACGGTCTTCTCCGTGCTCACCGGGCCTCTCCTCCCCATCGTCTCCCGTCTCTCAAAGGCGTACGCGCTCCTCGATGCGCCGTACGGCTTCCTCCAGCCGGTCGTCCGGCACGGTGAGAGAGAGACGGACGTAGCTTTCGCCTGAGGGTCCATACGCCGCCCCCGGCGTCACCACGACGTCGGCCTGCTCCAGCACCTGCTGCGTGAAGCTGGCCGACGTGTAGCCGTCGGGCACCGGTACCCACAGGTAGATGGTGCCCTTGGGCGGGTCGACGTGCATGCCCACCGTGCGCAGCGCCGTGACCAGCAGGTCGCGCCGGCGACGATACACGCGGCACATCTCGCGCACACACTCCTGCGAGCCCGTGAGCGCCGCCACCGCGGCGCGCTGCACGGCGCCGAACATGCCCGAGTCGACGTTGGTCTTGAGGCGCCAGTACGCGTCGACGACCTCGCGGTCGCCGACGACGGCGCCGGCGCGCCAGCCCGTCATGTTGTAGCTCTTGGAGAGGCTGAACACCTCCACGCCGACCTCGGACGCGCCCGGCGTGGCCAGGAAACTCGGCGCGACGTAGCCGTCGAAGGTGATGTCGGCGTAGGCGTTGTCGTGCACCACGACGATGTCGTGCTCCCTGGCGAACGCGACGAGGCGGGCGAAGAAGTCGTCCTCGATCACCGCTCCGGTGGGGTTGTTGGGGTAGCTCACGAAGAGCATCTTGGCTCTCTCCAGCGTCTCCGCCGGGATGGCCTCGAGGTCCGGCTGGAAGCCGAGCGCAGGGACCAGCGGCAGGTGGCGGGCGACCCCATCGGCCAGGAGAGGGCCGTTCACATAGACCGGGTACCCGGGGTCCGCCGCGAGGGCTACGTCGCCGGGGTCGAGGAGCACCTGGCAGATATGGGCGATGCCCTCCTTGGCGCCCAGGAGCGGGACGATCTGCTCGGACGGGTCGAGCGTGACCCCGAAGCGCGTGGCGTAGAAGTCGGCCACCGCCTGGCGGAAGCGGGGCTCACCCTGGTTGCTCGGGTACTGGTGCGTGGCCGGGTCTCTCGCACCCTCGGCGAGCGCCTCCACGATGTGGTCCGGCGTGGGCAGATCGGGGTCGCCGATGCCGAGACTGATGACGTCGACCCCCGCCGCCCTGCGTTCTGCGATCTGCTGTTCTATGGCGGCGAACAGGTATGGCGGCAGCGCCCGCACGCGTTCGGCGATCCTCATCGTCCTCCCTGTGTCCGGACCGTGTCGGTCATGTGCTGCGGGCGTCACTCCAGATGGGCGAGGAACTCGCGCGAGAGGTCGCCCTGGTAGATCTCCTCGGCCGGTCCGGTCATGAAGACGCGCCAGTCAGGCCTGACCTCCACGACGAGCCTGCCGCCCGGGAGCTCCACGGTGACCGGGCTCCTGCAGACGCCGGACCGGACGAGCGCCACGGCCGTGGCCGTGGCGCCGGTACCGCAGGCCCGCGTCTCCCCCACGCCGCGTTCCCAGACGCGCACCTTGGCGGTGTGCTCGTCGATCACCTTGACGAACTCGACGTTGGCCCTGTGGGGGAAGAGCCTGTGCGTCTCGATCCTGGGGCCCACCTCATGCAGAGGGACGAGTTCGAGCGGCCATGGGGACCGGATCACGGCGTGCGGGTTGCCGACGTCGACGAACGTGAAGGTGAAGCTGCGGCCGGCGGCGTTCAGGGATTCCTCGACGCACTCGCCCTCGAACCCCTCGAGCTTCTCGCCGCCGAACCGGGCGATGCCCATGTCGACGGTCACGTCGTGACCCGGCCCGAGCCGGGGCACGATCCGCCCCGCCGGCGTCTCCAGGGTCACGGTGTCGCCGTTGAGGAGGCCCTCCATCTTGAGCTTGCGGGCCACCATGCGCACGCCGTTGCCGCACATCTCGGCCTCGCTCCCGTCGGGGTTGAAGATCCGCAGCCCGAAGCGGTCCTCGCCCAGCCGTGGTCCGATGAGCAGGATGCCGTCCGATCCGACGCCGAGGTTGCCGTCGCAGAGCAGCCGCACGCGCTCCGGCGTGAGCACGAACGGGACTTGCTCCTCGTGGAGGAGGATGTAGTGGTTGCCGAGGCCCTGCCACTTGGAGAACCGGACCTCGTCGTCGCGCCGTGAGTCGTGCACGGGATCATGACCCCCTGGGTCGGTGGGGCGGGCGGCGGCCTTCGCTGCGCCGGAAGCGAAATCCTACCACGGTCACCCGATGAGGCTGAGCACGTCGCGGGCGACGGCCTCGGGGGAGCGGCCGGCGACGGGGATCCGGACCGCGTCCGGCAGCTTGCGCATCCAGGTGAGCTGGCGGCGCGCCAGGGCGCGAGTGCGCGTCTTCATGCGCGTCGCCGCCTCGGCCGGCGAGAGCTCGCCGTCGAGCACCGCGCAGAGCTCACGCACGCCGATCGCCTGGACGGCGGTGCGTGAGAGTGGACCCGCTGCCCGGGCCGCCGCGACCTCCTCGAGCGCCCCTCTCGCCAGCATGTCGTCGACGCGCCGGTCGATACGTGTCTCGAGCGCCGCACGGTCATGGCCGGGGTCGAGGGCGAAGAGCCTGTACGCATGCCTCCCCTCCCCGCTCCAGAGTCGGTCGGTCTGGGCAGGACGGACGTCCAGCGACTCGAGCGCACGTATGACCCTGCGCCCGTTCTGCAGGTCGATGCGGGCGGCGACGTCCGGCGCCCGCGCGCGCAGCTCGGCGACGAGCTCCTCGGGCGCGCGTCGCCAGAGGTCCTCGAGCACGTGCCGACGCGCCTCGTCCGGCGGAGAGCCGAAGCCGAGATCGCCGAGCACGGCGCGCAGGTACAGGCCGGAGCCGCCCTCGACCACCACGGGCGTGCCGGCGGCGAGCAGCTCGTCGACCACGGTGTGCGCGCGTCGTGAGAACCGGGCCACGCTCACCTCCTCCTGCGGCGTGGCCCACGCCACGAGGTGGTACCGGGTCTGGGAACGCGCCTCGGCCCCGGGCTGATTGGTCAGGATCGGCAGTCCTGCGTAGGCCTGCATGGAGTCGGCGACCAGGATGTCCGCGCCCAGCAGTCCGGCGAGCTCGAGCGCCACGTCGCTCTTTCCCAGGGCGGTCGCACCGAAGAGCGCGACCACCGGTGGGGCCTCAGCCATCCACACCCGCTCCGTACGCCTGCTTCCCCTCGGCCTCGAGGCGATCGCCCTGGCGATAGCGGATGACCCGGAAGCGCCGCAGCTCGTAGCTTCCTCCCGGCGGGATGCCCGCCTTCTGCCGGGCGATGTCGACCTGGTCGCTGACGGTCTGGACGCCCGCCAGAGCAGGCAGGAGCACGCCGCGCCGCGCCCCCGCCTCCACGATCACTCCGTAGACCGCAGGATCGAGGTCGCTCAGCGCGCAAGGCTCGCTGGGACCGAGGACGTCGACGGAGCAGGTGAGCGCGGCGAGCTCGTCCCGCGCCACTGGGGCGAAACGGGGATCACGCAGCGCCGAGGAACGTGCGTTCCGGGCGATCTCCGCACCAAGCGAGGCCTCGCAGGGCTCGAGCGTGCCGATGCAGCCGCGCAGGTCACCCCGCTTCTTGAGGGTGACGAAACAACCGGCCGGAGGTGCGCAGGAGAGGTCGGCGGGCGGTCGCGGCGCAGGTTCGCCGGTCACGCACGCCGCCACACAGCTCAGGGCGTAGTCGGCCGGGCCAGAGGGCTCTTCGGCGGGCGCCGTCATGCCTGCGCGTCTGCAGGCGCCGGCCGCGGGCCGAAGCGGGCGACGAGGTAGCCGACCCCGTAAGGCCCCTCGTAACTGAGGACCTCCGGGTCGACGGTAGCATCGTCGCCGAGGAAGCCGCCGAGTGCGACGAAGCTGCGCAGGCCACATTCGGCTGCTCCGCTCAGCAGTACAGGGTCGATCCGCATGAGGCCCGGGAAGTCGCCCACGCGGAGCAGCTCCACGACCTCGTCGTCGAACAGCTTGCCGCGCGGGTCGTAGGGCGCCGGCGCTCCGTGGATGAGGGCGTGGGAGAGATCGCCGGACGCCAGGAACAGCGTGTCTCGAGCGAGCTCCTCCGCACAGCGCCGGACCAACTGGCCGAGGGCGCGATGGGCGGCGTACGGTCCGACCACCGAGAGGCTGACGATACTCCGGCAGTGCAGGAAGCTGAGCGGGACCAGCACCCCCCAATCGAGCACGTCGCCGTCGTCGGGTACGACGCTGATCCTGCGGTGGTCACCGGCCCGGGCCAGGAGCAGCTCGGCGAAGTGCACGTCGTTGTCGTAGCTGTAGGCGGCCTCCGGATGGCGGAAGCGCCCGAAGTCGCCGTGAAGCCGGGATGCGGTCTTCACGGCGTGGGCCGCCTCGAAGCTGTCCGCATGTGGAGAGATGACGACGACGGTCTCGGGCTCCCCGACCGAGGCGGCGAGCCTCTCCATCGCCGTCACCGTCGCGGCGACCTTGTTACGTGTGGTCCCCCCCACCTCGGGGATGAGCAGCGGAGGGTGGGGGCAGATGCAGCCTTGCATGACGACGCCTCCTTCTCGCCGGCTCAGACCGTGGTGCCGCGTAGCGTGGTGGAGGTCGCTGCGGTCACTTCCACGGTCACTATAGCACCGGCGTCGGCGTCGCCGTCGAGATTGGCCGTCACGTTCTGACGGGTGCGTCCCCGGTACAAGGCGCCGTCACGGCTGCGGCCCTCCACGAGGACCTCGGCCCGGCGCCCGACCCAGGCGCTGTGGGAGGCGAGTGCCTGCTGCTGCGTCAGCTCGATCAGTCGCTCCACGCGCTCGCGTCGGAGCTCGAGCGGCACCTGATCGGGGAGCTGCGCCGCCTGTGTGCCGGGACGGGCCGAGTACACGAAGGTGAAGGCGCCGTCGAAGGCGGCCTCGCGCACCAGGTCGAGGGTGCGCTCGAAGTCCCGGTCGGTCTCGCCGGGGAAGCCCGCGATGAGGTCGGTGGTGATGCTCACCTCCGGCACCGCCTCCCTCAGCGCGTGGACACGCTCCAGGTACTGGCCCGCCGTGTATCCACGGCGCATGGCGCGGAGCACCGCGTCGGAGCCCGCCTGCACCGGCAGGTGCACGTGCTCGCACACGCTCGGCAGGGTGGCGACGGCGGCGATGAGGTCGTCCCCGAGGTCCTTCGGGTGCGACGTCATGAAGCGGATGCGGTCCAGGCCCGGGAGCGCGTCGAGTTGCTGCAACAGCTCGGCGAAACGCGCTCCCGGGGCGGCTCTGTCTGTCTCGAGATCGAGTCCATACGCGTTGACGTTCTGGCCGAGCAACGTGATCTCGCACACGCCGTCGGCGACCAGGGCCTCAGCCGCCGCCACGAGCTCGGCCGGTGGACGGCTGCGCTCCGGACCGCGCACGTACGGCACGATGCAGTATGTGCAGAAGTTGGTGCAGCCGCTCATCACCTGGAGCCACGCCTGGAACGGCCGCTCGCGTCGCCCGGTGAGTCCGCCGCTCAGCACGGGCCCGTCGTCGAAGTAGCCCGGCGGGCCCTGATCCGCCCGCCGGGCGGTCGCCCGCAGCAGCTCGGGGAGCCGATACAGGTTCTGCGGGCCGAGGGCGCCGTCGACGAACGGGAAGCGGGTGAAGAGGTCCGACTGTTCGGCCTGCGGCAGGCAGCCCGTCACGAGCACCAGACGCGAAGGGTCAGACCGCTTGAGACGAGCCGCCGTGCCGAGATGCCCGGCGAGCCTCTCGTCGGCGCTCCTGCGCACGGTACAGGTGTTGTAGACGAGCACGTCGGCCGCGTCGGGTGCGTCGACCTGCTCCAGCCCCTCCGCCTCGAGGAGCGCCCGGATGCGCTCGGCGTCATGGTCGTTCATCTGACAGCCGAACGAGCGGAGGTAATAGCGGCCCTGCATGACGGTCACTGCGTGGCGGACGTTGGTCGCGCGCCGGGAGGTCGTCCGGCCGCGACCCGCTTACTTGGCGATCTCCACCGCGCGGCTCTCGCGGATGACCGTGACGCGGATCTGGCCCGGGTAGTCCAGCTGGTCCTCGATGTCGCGCGCGATCTCGTGCGCCAGCAGCGCGGTCGCATCGTCGTCGATCTCGCCCGGTTTGACCATGACGCGGACCTCGCGGCCCGCCTGCATCGCGAAGCACCGCTCGACGCCCTTCTTGCTCTCGGCGATCTGCTCCAGCGACTCCAGCCGCTGGATGTAGTTCTCCAGCGACTCGCGACGGGCTCCGGGACGGGCGGCGCTGACGGCGTCGGCCGCCTGCACCAGCACCGCCTCCACCGTCTGCGGCTCGACGTCCTGGTGGTGCGCCTGGATCGCGTGGCAGACGCTCTGCGACTCCTTGTACTTCTTGCAGAGCTGATGGGAGATGTTCGCGTGAGATCCGTCGACCTCGTGGTCCACAGCCTTGCCGATGTCGTGCAACAACCCGGCGCGCTTGGCGATCTTGACGTTGGCGCCCAGCTCGGCCGCCATGATGCCGGCGAGGTGGGCCACCTCGACGGAGTGGTTGAGCACGTTCTGGCCGTAGCTGGTGCGGTACTTGAGGCGCCCGAGGACCCTGACCAAATCGGGCGCCACGCCATGCACGTTCGTGTCGAAGCAGGCCTGCTCCCCGGCCTCCTCCATGGCGGCCTCGACCTCAGCCTTCGCCTGAGCGTACGTCTCCTCGATGCGGGCCGGGTGGATGCGACCGTCGGTGATGAGCTTGGTCAGTGTGAGTCGGGCGGTCTCCCGTCGCACGCCGTCGAAGCCCGACAGCACGACGGCCTCGGGTGTGTCGTCGATGATGAAGTCGATGCCCGTGATGTTCTCGAGCGTGCGGATGTTGCGACCCTCGCGTCCGATGATGCGGCCCTTCATGTCGTCGGACGGCAGGTTGACGACGGAGACCGTGGTCTCGGCGACGTGATCGGCCGCCGTGCGCTGGATGCTCAGCGAGAGGACGTTGCGGGCGCGCCGGTCGGCCTCCCTGCGCGCCTCCTCCTCCACCTGACGCACGAGCTTGGCCATCTCGTGGCGCGCCTCGTCCTCCGTCTGTTTGAGCAGCATCTCCTTGGCCTGCGCGGCACTGAGGCCGGAGATGCGCTCGAGCTGCATCATGGCCTCGATGTGGGCCTGGTTCGCCTCGTCCGAGAGGCGCTGACTGTTGGCGTCGCGGTCACGGATGGATTGCTCACGCCGATCCTGCTCCGCGGCCCGGGCGTCGATGGCCTCCTCGCGCTGGAGGATGCGCTGCTCGGACTTCGCCAGCTCCTCGCGCCGGTCACGCAGTTCGCCCTCCACCTCGCTCCGGACCCGGTGGACCTCCTCCTTGGCCTCGAGTCGGGCTTCCTTGAGCACCGTCTCGGCCTCGCGGCGCGAGTCCTTCAGCATCTTCTCGGCCTCACGCTCGGCTCCGGCGAGCTTGCCCGAGGCGACGTTGCGGCGGATGAAGTAACCCACCGCCACGCCCACTGCGAGGCCGATCACGAGAAACACGGCTGTCATCATCGTCTCTGTCCCTTCACCAGTCGCGCGGCACGAAAAAGGCCGGGCAACGTGCCCGGCCAGTGCCACGCTCGCACGTGCACCGCGATACCCGGTCCGGATGCAGGGACGCCCAGGGGTCGGACGAGTCAGTGGTGGGCAGGACCTCCCGGATGCCTCATCGTCGACCCCTCATCTATCGGTTGAACCGGCTCGGCGCCGCAGCGCCGTGTGTATCGCTGCGCAGAAGCGAGAGTGGACACCATGCACGCACACAAGTCGCGTGACACGATAGTACGTGACCGTGGCGCGCCCCGTCAATTCGGGACGTCGCGGGGATGTTCGGCCCAGATGCGGACGGCCGCGTGAGCCGAGGCGCTGGAGAAGCCCCGCCGGAGCAGTGCCTGGAGCGCGCGCCGGCGGGCCGCGTCGAGCGGGGCCTTCGGGACGCCGCGACGCCGTAGCAGCGCGAGCGCGCGTTCGAGCTCGTCGCCCTCGTTCTGAACGCCCAAGGCCTCGTCCGCGTCGGCCGACGGCACACCGAGCTCGCGCAGGCCCCGGCGGATGCGCGCGTCGCCCCAGCCCGCCAGCCGGCGTTTGTCGGCCGCGTAGCTGCGCGCGAAGGCGGCGTCGTCGATGAACCCCTGCGCCGTGAGGCGCTCGAGCAACTCGTCCACGGCGCCGGGCTCGTGCTGCTTGGCGAGGAGCCGCCGGCGCAGCTCCTCGCGGCTCCTGGCCCGGTGGCCGAGCAGACGATAGGCGTCGCCGGTGATGCGTTCGGCCGAGGCCGAGGCGCGGATCTCCGCGAGGTCGTCGTCGGTGAGCTCGCGGCCTTTGAACAGGCGCCAGCGGGCCACGAGCGCCTCGCTCACGACGCACACGTACTCCGCGTCGACGTGGAGCGCCACTCCCCCGCGGCGAGTGGCGCGCAGGGCGGTGACGACCGGCACGACTAAGCGGTGAGGACCTCGCCGGTGACAGGATCGACGCCCTCAGGTGCGTCGGCCGCAGCAGAGGAGCCGCCGACCGGGGCGCCGGCGGGGAGACCGGCCTTGGCGCGGATCTGCGCCTCGATCGCGTCGGCGATGTCGGCGTTCTCCTTGAGGAAGGCCTTGGCGTTGGCGCGACCCTGGCCGAGACGGTCGTCGTGATAGCTGAAGAAGGCGCCGCTCTTGGTGACGACGTCGTACAGCACCCCCAGGTCGAGCAGCGTGCCCTCGCGCGAGACTCCCTGGCCGTACATGATGTCGAACTCGGCCTGCTTGAAGGGCGGCGCCACCTTGTTCTTGACGACCTTGACGCGGACGCGGTTGCCGACCGCCTCGGTACCGTCCTTGAGCGTCTCGATACGGCGGATGTCCAGCCGGATGGTGGCGTAGAACTTGAGCGCCTTGCCGCCGGTGGTGGTCTCGGGGTTGCCGAACATCACGCCGATCTTCTCACGCAGCTGGTTGGTGAAGACGCAGATGGTGCCGGAGCGGTTGAGCGTGCCGGCGAGCTTGCGCAGGGCCTGGCTCATGAGCCGGGCCTGCAGGCCGACGAAGCTGTCGCCCATCTCGCCCTCGATCTCGGCCTTGGGCGTGAGCGCCGCCACCGAGTCGATGGCCACGATGTCGAGCGCGCCGCTGCGCACCAGCATCTCGGCGATCTCGAGGGCCTGCTCGCCGTAGTCCGGTTGCGACACGAGGAGGTTGTCGACGTCGACGCCGATGGCCTTGGCGTACACGGGGTCCATGGCGTGCTCCGCGTCGATGAACGCGGCCTGGCCGCCGAGGCGTTGCGCCTGCGCGATGAGATGGTAGACGAGAGTGGTCTTCCCTGAGGCCTCCGGGCCGTAGATCTCCACGATGCGCCCGCGCGGCACCCCGCCGACCCCCAGGGCGATGTCGAGGGCGAGCGAACCGGTGGGGACGCACTGCATCTCGTCGCTGGCGGGGTGGTCGCCCATGCGCATGACGCTGCCCTTGCCGAACTGGCGCTCGATCTGGGTGACGGCGGCCTCCAGGGCCTTGTCTTTGTCCAAGGTGGCGCTCCTCTCTCGCTCAGGACGCGGGGAAGTCCGCCAGCGGAGTGTGCACGGCTCCGGTGGGTTCCAGGTGGCTACTATACAGGACCATCCGGACGACACAAAACTCCCCGATGTTGACATTTTGCAGGGAAAACGGGTGACCAGGGCGACGGAATCTGGCCACGGTCACGTGGGGCAGCCAGCGGCGCGTCTCCGGCTCGTACAGCCCTGCATCGGCGAGCCGGGAGGACACCGCGGCCTGCAGGTCGCGCAGGCTCCCGGTGGCATCCTCCAGCTCGAGTGCGACCACCCTGCGCCGTCCGTGGGCGGGCAGGAACACGGGCCCTTTGAAGCCGGCCTCCGCCGCCGACCACGTGACCGATGCGAGAACGCCTTCGAGCTCCGGTACGCGGTCGGCGTCGACGTCGCCGAGGAACGCGAGCGTGAGATGCGGGGGAGCCACGATGCGGAGGTCGTCGCGTCGTCCGAGTTCACGGTGCTGCCACTCCTCGAGCGCCTGCTGCACCGCCGGCGGCAGGGCGCAGGCCACGAAGAGGCGCAGCCGTCGGGGTTCGTCCGGTGCCGCGCGGCTCACCGGGTGAGTGCCTCGCGCAGAAGGTGGAGGGCGCCGGTGGCGGCAAAGGCACGGACCGTCTCACGGTCGCCGTAGAACTCGGACCGGCGCACTCGGGTGCCGTCGGGTCCGGCGCAGCCGAGATACACGAGGCCCACCGGTTTGGCCGGCGTGCCGCCGTCCGGACCCGCCACGCCCGTGATGGAGAGGCCGAACTCGGTGTGCAGGGCCTTTCGGACGCCTTCCGCCATGGCGCCGGCCACCTCCCCGGAGACGGCGCCGTGCCGGCTCAGCAGCTCGGAGGGGACCCCCAGGAGGTCTCTCTTGGCCTGGTCGGAGTAACTGATCACCCCGCCCTCGAAATACCGGGAGCTGCCCGGGCGGGCCGTGAGGCGGCCGCCGAGCGACCCTCCGGTGCACGACTCGGCCACGGCGAGCGTGGTGCCGCCGCCGCGCAGCCGGTCGGCGACGATGTCGTCCACGGTCCGGCCGTCGGTGGAGTACACGGGCGCGCCCGCCTCGAGTGCCGCGACGAGAGCGTCGGCCTGGCTCTGAGGGCCGGGCGCACGAGGGTGACGCAGACGGACGGTCACCTCTCCCCCACCGACGTTGATCCCCATCTCGAGGAGGTCGTACGGAAGGGCCTCGATAACGGGTGCGACCTGCTGCTCGCCGACGCCGAACACGCGGACCGTCCGGACGACGACATCGGGGAAGAACCTTTCGCGCTCGAGGGCGGCGGCGGTCCCGGTCCACATGGTCCGGAACTCGTAGGGTACCCCGGGGTACGCGAAGACACGTGTCCGGCCGGTGCGCGCGGCGATGCCGGGGGCGATCCCGGCTGGAGGCAGGGCGTCGGAGCCCACCGGCAGCCTTGCCTGACGTCGAGCCAGGGCGAAGACCTCGTCGAAGTCGAGGCGGCGGCGGGCCGCGAGGGCGCGCACGCCCTTCTCGAGGTGCTCGAGTGCGGTCTGGTCCTCGGCAAGTCCGACTCCCAGAGCCTCTGCCAGGCACTCCGCCGTGAGATCGTCGTGCGTGGTCCCGAGGCCGCCCCCCACCACCAGCAGGTCCGGCTCGGCCTCCAGGGCATGCCGGAACGCCGCCGTGAGTCTCCGCCGGTCGTCGGCGACGGTCAGGCGCATCAGCACCTTGACGCCACGGCGGCTCAGATCGTCGCAGACGAAGTCGCCGTTGGTGTCCCTGGTGCGGCCGTCGAGCAACTCGTTTCCGCTCAGGACGACGGCGGCGCGGGGCGCTTCGAACGGCATCAGGCTCCGACCCCGGGCAGACGGATGACGCCGCGTGCGTTGAGGTAGTAGCGGACGCCGCTGTAGAGCGTGACACCCACCACGGCCGCGACGAGGACCCACTCGAGCGCCGTCGCCACGTCGGTCGACACGTGGATCCACCCCGCGATCGCGGCAGTCGGGAGCAGGACGTAGACGATGTAGACGATCTGCAGGACCGTCTTCAGCTTGCCGTACCGGTCGGCCGGGATCGATACGCCCTGGCTCGCGCCGACGATGCGCAGCACGCTCACGGCGACCTCGCGCACGATGATGACCGTGGCGACCCAGGCGGCCACACGGTCCTGGGCGACGAGCGCAATGAGCGCAGCCGCGATGAGGAGCTTGTCGGCCAGCGGATCGAGGAACTGGCCGAGCGTGGTGATCTGCTTGTTGCGTCTGGCGACATAGCCGTCGAGTTTGTCGGTGGCCGCCGCGAGGATGAAGACGGCGGCCGCAGCGAGGTCCCTCCAAGGCTCCGGAAGACCTCCCAGCAGCACCACGAGGAATACCGGCACCAGCAGGATCCTGCTGACGGTGATGCTGTTGGCGAGGTTCATCTGGCGGCTCACGGCCCCCCCGATGCGACGGCCTCCACATCATACCCGAGCGTGTCGCGCACCACGGCCGGGACGAGGTCGCCCCGGCGACAGGGTGCGCCGACGAGCGTCGTCCGTCCGTCGACGTCCGGTGCCTGCAGGGCGATGCGGCCGACGGCGAGACCGCGGGCATCGGCCGTGCCGCGCTCGACCAGCACCTCCACCTCCGTGCCGCGGAGGGCCTTCCAGTAGCGGTCCGCCTCGCGGTCGAGAGCCTCCCCGAGGAGCGCTGCCCGCTCGAGCGCCACCTGTCGTGGCACGGCATCCGGCATGCCTACGGCAGCGGTGCCCTCCTGCTCGTCATAGACGAAGACGCCGGCGACGGCGAGTCCCGCCTGTTCGATGAAGCCCATGAGTTCCTCGAAGTCCGCGTCGGTCTCGCCGGGGAACCCGGTGATGAAGGTGGAGCGCACGGCCGCGCCCGGCAGGACTGAGCGGACACGCTCCAGCAACTCGAGGTGCGCGGCCGCATCTCCCGAGCGCCTCATGCGCCGCAGGACGGCGCCTGAGGCGTGCTGGAGCGGGACGTCCACGTAAGGCACAGCGTACGTGGCCAAGGCCTCGAGAAGCTCGTCGGTCACGCCGTCGGGCTGAAGATACAGGAGGCGGAGCCAGGCGGGCGCGGACTCGAGTGAGGCGAGCTCGGCGAGCAGCCGGCGCATCCCGCCCCACCCGGCTTCCGTCCAGCGCGACGTGTCCTGGCCGACGAGCACGAGCTCGCGTGCGCCTGCATCGAGGTGCGCCCGCGCCGCGCGCAGTATCCCGTCTGCGGACACGGCGTCGTACCCTCCTTTGATGAGCGGGATGGCACAGAAGGAGCAGCGCCGGTCGCAGCCGTCTGAGACCTTGATGTAGGCGCTGACCGGTCGTGGACGCCGCAGGCGGGGTGGAGCCGCACGAGTACTCCGTCGCAGAGAAGGCCCGCCGGCCGACCCGCCGTCGACCTCGCCGGCGAACCCGTGCACCGCGGCCAGCAAGGCCGTCGGGTCGAGGCCGCACCACACGTCCACCTCGGGGATCTCCCGCTCCAGCTCTTCCCGATAGCGCTCCACCAGGCAACCCACGGCGGCGATGCGGGCGCCGCGGGCGTGGGCGGCCTCGGCGGCATCGAGGATGGCGGCGATGGACTCCTCCTTCGCCGCATCGATGAATCCACAGGTGTTCACGACGATGACGTCGGCGCTGCCTGCGGCCGCCGGGCGATGCCCGGCGGCGCTCAGGCGCGCCTCCAGCATGCCGGAGTCGGCCTCGTTCTTGGGGCAACCGAGAGTCTGGATGAAGAAGGTGCAGCCCATGGCGTCTCGGACCGCGGGGGCGCGCCGGGTCAGCGGTAGTTGACGAACTGGACCGGGATGCCCCAGTCCTCGTCGCGGAGCGCGCCCATGGCGGCCTGGAGCTCGTCCTTGCTCGGCGAGAAGACGCGCACGGTGTCGCCCTGGATCTGCACCTTGACCCTCTTGAAACGCTGCCGCAGCAGCTTGTTCATCGCCTTCGCCTTCTCCTCCGGGATGCCCTGCGCGATCGGCGCGCGCTGACGGACGGTGCCGCCCAGGGCCTCCTCGACCTTGCCGTACTGGACGGCCTTCAGCGGCACTTTGCGACGCACGAGCTTCTCCTCGAGCACCTCGACGACCTGCCGGAGCTTGCCCTCGTTGTCGGAGAGCAGGACGAGGGCGTCACCTTCGAGCGTGATCCTGCTCGCGCTCTTCTTGAAGTCGTAACGGGTCGCGATCTCCTTCTGCGCCATGTTGACGGCGTTGCGAACCTCGTTGAGGTCCGCGCGGGAGACCACGTCGAACGAGTGGTCTTTCGCCATGTCTCACCCCTGTACGTCGGGGCCCTGGACGACACGCCCCCGGATGATCTCCACGTTCCAGGGGCCGACATCGCTCTTGATCTTGATCGTCTTGCCCGCGGCCTCGAGCTCGATGTTGGCCGGCGCGCCGAGCGTCATCCAGATGTCTTTGCCCCTGAACTTCCTGAGGTCGCCCTTGCGGATGGTCCCGGTGAACAACGCGACGCCCTGGGCGTCGTCCCGCCTCACGTCGACCCAGCAGTCACCGCGCACGGCGCGGATCTTGACGAGGTCCTTCTGCCAGTCCGGGACGCCGGTCTTGTCCGGCTCGGGCTTGGGCTTGGCCGACGTGCTGGGCGACGGGGACGGGCTCGTGATCCCCAGAGCGCCGGGCTGGGTGGTGGGCCGTCCCTCGCCGGAGCGGTTCATCAGGCCGAGGGCGTAGATGGCGCCCAGCACCACGAGGCACACGACCGCGATGAGCACGACGGTGTTGCGGCCACGGTGGCTGCGCGGTTTGCCGATCACCGACGCTCCGCCGAAGGGCTCATGATGCTCCTGGGAGGCGATCGTGGCGCGCGAGCGGAACTCCTCGATGATGACATCGGCGTCGAGCCCCAGGTACGTGGCGTAGGTGCGCAGGAAGCCCTTGACGTAGGTGACGCCGGGCATGACGTCCCAGTCCTCGTTCTCCATGGCCTGGACGTACTTGACCCGGACCTTGATGTCCTCCTCGACCTGCTGGAGCGTGAGGTTGCGGCGGACGCGGGCCTCGCGCAGCGTGCTCCCGATCTCAAACACGGCGGATGCGGCACTCCTCGATGGCGGTCGGCGGTCGGCGTGTCACCCGAACGTACAGTCTAGTAACGGCGTACGTCGAAGACAAACGGGCGATGACCGGACGGATCAGACCGGACGGTCGTCGCCCGTCGACGGAGAGACGGACAGCTCCTCCACCGGCGCCGGTGCGGAGACCGTCGCCGGCGGGTCGTCGCCCGGGGCACCACCCTCGAGGCGGGCCAGCGTGGCGGGCAGGCCCGCCTCGTCGATGAGCACGGAGCGGGCCTTGCTGCCGTCGTACCCGGAGATGATGCCCATCTCCTCCATGATGTCGATGAGGCGTCCGGCCCGTGCGTAGCCGACGCGGAGGCGCCGCTGGAGCAGCGCGACGCTGGCGGCGCCGGTGTTGACGACCGTCCTGATGGCCTCGCCGAGCAGCTCGTCGCCACCGCCGGTCTGGCCCTGCGGCTCGGCGTCGGGTCCCGCGGGGTTCTCGAGCAGCTCCTCGTGATATGCCGGCTTGGCCTGCCGCCGCCAGTGGTGGGTGATGAGCTTCATCTCGGGGCTCGTCACCAGTGCGCCCTGCACGCGCAGCAGCCTGCTGCTGCCCATGGGGCTGAACAGCATGTCGCCCATGCCCAGCAGGCTCTCCGCTCCCCCCTGGTCCAGGATGATGCGCGAGTCGGTCTGCGAGCTCACCGCGAAGGCGATGCGCGAGGGGATGTTGGCCTTGATCATGCCGGTGACGACATCGGCAGAGGGTCGCTGCGTGGCCACCACGAGATGGATGCCGCAGCTGCGACCGAGCTGGCCGAGACGGATGACGGAGTCCTCGACCTCCGACGGGGCCACCATCATCAGGTCGGCCAGCTCGTCGATGATGACCATCGTGTACGGCATCGGCTCCTCGCCCGTGCGCCTCAGCTTCTTGTTGAGCGCGCGGATGTCCTGGCACCCGTTGCGCGAGAGGACGTCGTAGCGTCGATCCATCTCGCGGCAGATGTTGTCGAGCACGTACGTGGCCTGCTTCATGTTCGTCACGACGGGGGTCAGCAGGTGCGGCACGCCGTCGAAGTTGCTGAGCTCGACCTTCTTGGGGTCGATCATGATCATGCGCACCTCGTCCGGGGTGGCGCGGAGCAGGATCGAGGTGATGAGGGCGTTCAGGCAGCCGCTCTTGCCGGATCCGGTGGTGCCGGCGATGAGCAGGTGGACCATGCGCACGAGGTCGGCGAGCACGGCCTTGCCGGTGACGTCCTTGCCGAGCCAGAACGCCATCGGGGAGGCGTGCTGGGGGAAGAGACCGTGGATATCGCCGAGCGAGACGTAGCTGGCCTGGATGTTCGGCACCTCCACCCCGACGGCGGTCTTGCCCGGGATCGGCGCCAGGACGCGCACCTCAGTGGCGGCCAGCGCGTACTTGAGGTCGTCCTTGAGGTTGGCCACCTTGCCGACCTTGATCCCGGGCTCGAGCTGCAGTTCGTACCGCGTCACTCGTGGGCCCGAGACCGTGCCAATGACCTGCGCGGGGATGTTGAAGCTGGCGAGGGTCGTGACGAGGCGTTCCGAGACGCGGGCGACGGCCTCCGACGACTCTCCGTCGTCCTGCGCGAGGCGTCTCAGGACGGCCGGGTCGGGCAGCGTCCAGTGGCGCTTCTCCGCCTCCGCGAACGCCAGCGCCACCTCGGCGTCGACGGGACGGTCGCCGCCGCCCGCCACTGCGGCTGCCAGCGAGAGCTGCACACCGTCGTCTCCGGCGGCGACCGGCTCCGGCCCGTCCGGCGACGGCGCAGGCTCACCGAAGATCTCCGGGGCCGCGGACGCACCGTCGATCAGCTGCGACACGGTCGGAACCGGTCGTGCGAAGTCGAGTTCCGTCGGCGGGACGGTGGTGCGCATGAGGTCGGAGGCGTCCAGGGTGGGTGACTCATCGGGCCCCGGGACATGGGTGTCGATGGTCTCGCGGCGACGGGCGCCGAACGCTTCGGCCTGGTCGCGCGCCGCGCGCCGGGCCCTCGCGACCCCGGCGCGTGAGCGGGCCGCCCATTGATGCAGCGACGAGCCCGTGACCAGCAGGGCGCCCGTCACGATCAGAGCGACGACGAGCACGTCGACGCCGACGCGGCCCACGAACGGGCTCAGTACCGCCCACTGGAGCTCGCCCAGGATGCCGCCGTGCGAGCTCATGTACTCGTCGCGGAAGAGCGCGTGGACGCGCTCGCCGGCGAAGAGGCCGAAGGAGTCGGCCGCGGCGGCCAGCGCCACCCCGGCCACGACCGCCGCCACGCCCCAGCCGAGTCCGCGCCGTGAGCGATCCTCCGCGTCGACCAGCAGCAGGTAGGCGACGAGCCCGAGCAGGAGCGGCAGGCTGAACGCGAGGAGGCCGACCAACCAGTGGGCGCCGTCCTCGAGCCAGCGGCCCAGTGAACCGCCGTCCCATCCCAGGTACAGCACGAAGGCGAGGAACACGGCGAACGCAAGACATACGATCGCGCCGAGTTCCCGGCGGCGCCGAGAGGGAGGCGGTCCTTCTTCCGGAGGGGCCGCACGCGGCTTCGCGCGGTAGGTGGCGGACGGGCGACGACCCCCGCGCGGCGAGGCCGCCGCGCGCCGGCGGCCCTGTTTTGGGCGTGCTGCAGCCATAAGGCCGAGTTCGACGTCACACTGCGGAACCCTGTCCGCGAGAGGCGCGGTCGTCAGACCTCCACGACGACCGGCAGGATCAGCGGCCGGCGCCTGGTCCGGCGGAAGACCAGTTCGGAGAGGCACTGGTTGACGTCCTCGCGGATGAGCTTCTGTCCGGTGACGTGCTCCGCGCCGAGTTCGCCCATCAGGTCCTCGAGTGCTGCACCGCACTCCGCGAGGACGTCCCTGAGCCGTTCGTCGTCGTGGAGGAAGCCGCGGGCCACGAGCTCCGGCGGCGCCACCGAGTCGCCGGTCTGCGCATCGACCGTGAGCACCGCGATGAGGATGCCGTCGGCGGCGAGCTGCTGGCGGTCGCGCAGCACGAGGCCCTCCTCGTCCCCGATCTCGAAGCCGTCCACGAAGACCATGCCGGTGGGCACCTTGTCGACCAGCTCGGCGTTGTCGGCGTCGATCTCCAGCACGTCGCCGTTCTCGAGGATGAAGATGTCCTCCTCGGGGATGCCGGCGTCGCGGGCCAGGCGACGGTGGATGTGCTGGTGCCGGTACTCTCCGTGCACCGGCACGAAGTACTGCGGCCGCACGAGGTTGAGCATCATCCGCAGGTCCTCCTGCGAGGCGTGGCCGCTGACGTGTACGCCGCTCTCGCGTCCGTGGATCACGGTCGCACCCGACTTGAGCAGGCGGTTGACGGTGTTCATGACGCTCAGCTCGTTGCCCGGGATCGGTGTGGCGGAGATGACCACCGTGTCGCCTTCGTTGAGCCCGACCTGGGGGTGGTCGTCGAACGCCATGCGTGTGAGCGCCGAAAGAGGCTCCCCCTGGCTGCCGGTCGTGAGGATGAGGATCTCCTCGGGGCGGTAGTCGTCGATCTCGGCGAGTCTGATCATGGCCCCTTCCGGGACCTCGAGGATGCCGAGATTGCGCGCGATGTTGACGTTCTTCTGCATCGAACGCCCGCTGACGGCGAACCTCCGCCCGTGCAGGTGGGCGATCTGGATGGCTTGTTGCACGCGGTGGATGTGGGAGGCGAAGCAGGCGAGGATGACACGTCCGTCCGCCTCGGCGAAGATCTGATGGAACGCTTGGCCGACCGTGCTCTCGGAGGCCGTGGACCCCGGGCTGGTCGCGTTGGTGGAGTCGCCGAGCAGCGCGAGGACGCCCTGCTCACCGAGCCGCGCGAAGGCGTTGACGTCGGTGATGCGACCGTCGATGGGCGTGTGGTCGAACTTGTAGTCACCGGTGACGACGACGGCGCCGAGGTCGGTGCCCAGCACGACGGCGAGAGCGTCGGGCACGCTGTGGCTCACGGCGACGAACGAGAGGTCGAACGGACCCAGGGCGAGCCGGGAGTGCTCGCTGACCTCGTTGGTCTCGACGGATCGGATCAGACCGTGCTCGTCCAGCTTGCTCTTGACGAGGGCCAGGGTGAACCGGCTGCCGTACACAGGGCGGGTGAGCCGTCTGAGCACGAACGGCAGAGCTCCGATGTGGTCCTCGTGGCCGTGCGTGAGGACGAAGGCGAGCACATCGTCCTCACGCTCCATCAGCCAGCGGGTGTCCGGGAGGATGAGATCGATGCCGAGCATCTCGTCCCGGGGGAACGCGATGCCGCAGTCGACGACCACGATCTTGCCGCGGTACTCCACCGCGGTGAGGTTCTTGCCGATCTCGCCGAGACCCCCGAGCGGCGTGATGCGGACGGTGTCGGTCACGGCTGGTCGTCCTCCATGTCTCGCCGCCGCTCCCGGTCAGATCCGGAGCAGGCCGAGCCGACGGAGCTCCCGGGCTACCACGGCCTCTTCGTCGGGGGCGGCGGCCACGAGCGGGAGGCGGAGGCCTCCGACCTCGTGCCCCAGGAGGTTGAGGGCGGCTTTGACCGGTATGGGGTTGGCGGCGACGAACAGGGCCGCGTACAGGCCGTGGAGCATCGCGTCTTCGGCCCGCGCCGCCTCGAGGTGTCCCTCCCGGCAGAGCCGGGCGACCTCGGCCATGCGCGGGCCGACGAGGTGACTGGCGACGCAGATGCCGCCTGCTCCGCCGCACGCGAGCACGTCGCAGAGCATGTCGTCGTTGCCCGCGTACACGGCGAGGTCGCTGAGCTCCATGAGGCGCTCGGTCTCCGTCAGGTCCGGGTTCGCCTGCTTGACGCCCACGATGTTGGCGGTCTCGCCGAGCTGCGCCAGGGTCTCGGGAGGGACGTTGATCACGCAGCGTCCGGGGATGTTGTAGATGATGACCGGCAGGTCGGTCGCCGCCGCGACAGCCTGGAAATGCGCCCGCACGCCGCGGTCCGGCGGCTTGTTGTAATAGGGGACGACCGCGAGCACCCCGTCCACGCCGCAGGCGCTCGCCGCCCGGGTGAGGGCGACGCTGTGCGCGGTGTCGTTGGACCCCGTGCCGGCGACGACCGCCGCCCTGCCCGCCACCGTCTCCACGACGGTGCGGAACATGGCGAGCTTCTCCGCGTCGGTGAGCGTGGGCGACTCTCCGGTGGTGCCCGCCACCACGAGTCCGTCCGACCCGTTCGCGAGCAGGTGCTCGGCGAGCGTGGAGAGCCGCTCGTGGTCGACGGCGCCGTCGGCGGCGAACGGCGTCACCATCGCGGTCAGGATGGTCCCGAGGCTGGCCTTCACGTGAGTTCCCCCAATCGCAGTCGCAGGCTCATCAGTCTGGCGTGTGGGTGAGGTCGCCGGCCCGGCGTGCGGCGCGACGCAGAAGCAGTCCGGCCACGGGGTCGTCTCACCGGGGTCATTCGAGCAGGTTCTCGAGGCCGACGACCGTCCCGCGCACGCCGCTCACCCGACGCAACGCCAGCAGGACCCCGCTCATGAAGGAGCGGCGCGAGAGAGAGTCGTGTCGCAGGGTGAGGACCTCGTCCTCGCCGCCGAACACGACCTCCTGGTGCGCGACCGCTCCCGGCAGACGCAGGCTGTGGATGGTCACACGGTCCTGGGCTACGAACCCGCGCGCGCTCTGGTCGGCGCCGGGCGGGGCCGCGAGGGCCGACCCCGGCGCCTCCGCCATCAGGCGCGCGGTGCGCAGGGATGTGCCCGACGGCGCGTCCACCTTGCCCTTGTCGTGGGTCTCGATGATCTCGGCGTGCCGGTAATGGCGCGCCGCGTCGGCGGCGAACTTCATGAGCAACACCGCGCCCAGGGCGAAATTGGGGGCGATCACGAGACCGACGCCGGTCGTCGCGGCCTTCGCCGACAGGTCCGCGACCTGGTCGTCGGCGAGGCCGGTGGCGCCGACCACCGTCGGCACGCCGGCGTCGAGCAGCGCCGCCGTGTTGCCGTAGACGGCTCCCGGCACGCTGAACTCGAGCGCGGCTGCGGGTGAGACGAGCGAGAGTGCCGCGCCCACGTCCGTGAACCAGGGGACCTCTCCCCCGTCCCCCGGGCGCGGATCGACGAGCGCCGCCAGGCACAGGTCGTCCTGCGCGGCGATCGTGGCGGCGCTCAGGGATCCCATCTTGCCGGCCGCTCCGGTGACCAGGACGTCGATCATCGCTCCTCCCACTCGAACCCCCGGGCCACGGACTGGAACGGCTCCGGCTCGGGGCCGATGCAGGCCGTCGACCACCTGTCAGGGTCATAGTATCGTCGCACGGCCTCGACGACAGCGTTGCGGTCGACCATGTCGATGCGTTCGAGGATCTCGTCGACGCTGAGGACGGGCTGCTCCATCAGGACAGACCGTCCCAGTGCCTGCATCCGGGCGCTCGGGCTCTCCATGCCGAGCACGAGTTGCCCTTTGAGGTGGTTCTTGGCGCGGTCGATGGCGGCCTCCGACATGTCCGCCTCGAGGTCCTGGAGCGCTTCGAGGATGACCAGCAGCGCCTCCTCGACCGCCTCCTCGCGCGAGCCGAAATACACGGCGGTGAGCCCGACGTCGGTGTACAGCGACGTGTACGAGTACACGGAGTAGGCGAGGCCGCGCCGCTCGCGCACCTCCTGGAACAGGTGGGAACTCCAGGAGCCGCCCAGGATGGCGTCGACCACGAACACGGCCCAGCGCTGCGGGTCGCTGCGACAGGGTCCCGGCCCACCCAGGCACACGTGGTACTGCTCCGTGTCCTTGCGGGTGAAGCGTGCCACGTGTCTGGCGACCGGTATGGTGCGCTCTGGCCGGGCCGGCGACGTACCGGCGTCGGGGTCGAAGTGCTGCGCCGTCAGGGCGCAGAGCCGCTCGTGGTCGACGCTCCCGCTGGCCGCCACCACGATGCCCGGGTTGACGTAGCGCTCGCGGTGGTACTCGCGCACGGTCTGGAGGTCCATGGTGGAGAGCGTCTCGTGACACCCGATGACCGGCCGTCCGAGAGGATGACCGTCGAAGACGACCTCGCAGAGGTCGTCGTGGATCAGTTCGGGCGGCGAGTCCTCGTACATGGCGACCTCTTCCAGCACGACCTCCCTCTCCTGATCGAGGTCGGCGAAGCTCGGTCGCGCCACGATCTCGGCGATGACCTCGAACGCGGTCTCGAGATCGTCGTCGAGCAGGCGTGCATTGACGAGCGTGTGCTCCTTGGAGGTGGACGCGTTGGGCTCCGCCCCGAGATCGTCGAAGATCTGCGCGATCTGCCGCGCGGGGTACCTGGCCGACCCCTTGAAGATGAGATGCTCGATGAAGTGCGAGATGCCGCCGAGCCGGGGTGGCTCCAGTCGGGAGCCGGCCGCGATCCAGATCCCGAGCGCCACCGAGCGCACGCCCTCGAGGCGCTCGGTGGCCACTCGCAGGCCGTTGTCCAGCGTTGACAGGCGGTAGTGCTTCGTGGCCCCCCCTGCTCCGCTTGCCGTTTACTCCGCCTCGGGCGGCTTGAGGAGCCTGAGCCCGATGCGGTTGCGCGTCTTGTCGATCTCGACGACCTCGACGGTCACCGTGTCGCCGCGCTTGACGACGTCCTCCACGCTCTTGACGCGCTGACCCTTCGGCGCCAGGCGTGAGATGTGGAGCAGGCCGTCCGTGCCCTTCTTGAGCTCCACGAACGCCCCGAAGTCCGTCGTCTTGACGACCCGCCCCGCGAACACGTCGCCGACCTCGATCTCCTTGGTCATGGACTGGATGCGCTCGATGACGCCCTCGGCCGCCTCCTGGTCGGGAGCGCAGATGAAGATCGTGCCGTCGTCCTGGATGTCGATGTCGGCGCTGAACTCCTCGGTCATGCCGCGGATGGTCTCGCCGCCCTTGCCGATCACGAGCCCGATCTGGTCGGGATTGATCTGGATGGTGAAGATGCGCGGGGCCCACTGGCTGAGTTCGCTGCGCGGCTCGGCGATGGCGCTGGCCATCTTGTCGAGGATGTGCAGTCGGGCCTTGCGGGCCTGCTCGAGGGCCTCGGTGAGGATCTCGAACGTGACGCCGGTGATCTTGATGTCCATCTGCAGGGCGGTGATGCCGTCCGCTGTGCCGGCGACCTTGAAGTCCATGTCGCCGAGATGGTCCTCGACGCCGGCGATGTCGGTGAGCACGACGTAGTCGTCGCCCTCCTTGATGAGCCCCATCGCGGTGCCGGCGACCGGAGCGCTGATCTGGACGCCGGCGTCCATCAGGCTGAGACTGCTGCCGCACACGCTCGCCATCGAGGAGGAGCCGTTGCTTTCGAGGATCTCGCTCACGATACGGATCGTGTAGGGGAAGTCGAGCTCGCTCGGCAGCACCGGCAGCAGCGCCCGCTCCGCGAGCGCACCGTGGCCGATGTCGCGGCGCTTGGGACCGCGCATGAAGCCCGTCTCGCCCACGGAGTAGGGCGGGAAGTTGTAGTGGTGGATGTAGCGCTTCTTGTCCTCGATCCCGAGACCGTCGATGCGCTGGAACTCGCCCGTCCCGCCCAGCGTCAGCAGGCTCATGGCCTGGGTCTCGCCGCGGGTGAAGAGCGCGCTGCCGTGGGTGCGCGGGATGAGGCCGACCTCACAGCTGATCGGACGGACCTCGTCAGTGGCGCGCCCATCGGGCCTGATCTTCTTGACGGCGATGCGGTCGCGGATGATGTCCTTCTCGATCTTGGCGAGCGCGCGCCTGACCTGCACGGAGCGCTCAGCGTCGGCGTCGACGGCGACGAGCTGCTCGACCGCGGCCCTCTTCACCTCCGCGGTCGCGGCCATGCGCTCCATCTTGCCGGGCGCCTGGGTGGCTGCGTCGAGCGCCGCGCCGAACTCGGTGCGGACCTCCTCGAGCACCCCCTCGTCCACGACCCACGCCGGGACCTCATGCTTGGGCTTGCCGACCTGGTCACGCAGCGCCAGTTGCACCGCGACCTGCTTCTTGATCTCCTCGTGCGCCAGCCTGAGGGCGTCGACCACGACGCTCTCCGACACCTGCTTGGCCCCCGCCTCCACCATCACGATGGCGTCGGCCGTACCGGTGACGACGAGATCCATGTCCGACTCGTCCTGGAGCTCCTCGAGCGTCGGGTTCACGACCAGCTGGCCGTCGATGCGCCCGACGTGCACGGAGCCGACCGGCCCACCGAACGGGATGTCGCTGATGGTGAGCGCCGCCGACGCGCCGATGGTGGCCAGCACGTCGTACGATTGCTCGAAGTCCACCGACAGCGTGGTGACCACGATGTGGACCTCGTTCATGAAGCCCTTGGGGAACAACGGGCGCAGCGGGCGGTCGATCTGCCGGGCCGCCAGGATGGCTTTCTCGCTGGGCCGCGACTCACGCTTGATGAAGCCGCCGGGGATCTTGCCGGCGGCGTAGTGCCGTTCCTCCACATCCACCGTGAGCGGGAAGAAGTCCTGCCCCTCGCGGACCTCGTCTCGCATCACGGCGGTGGCGAGGACGACCGTGTCGCCCGAGCGTACGAGCACGGAGCCGTTGGCCTGCTTGGCGAGGCGTCCGGTCTCCAGGGAGATCGCCTGACCCCCCACCTCTACTTCGATCGTGTTCATCTCTTCCTTCATCTCTCAGACCGGGGCGCCCCATCGCGCCCCAGGCGTTCGCTCGTCGGCGTGGGTCGGCACGGTGACGACGGATCGCGGCGCTCGCAGCGCCGCCTCACTTGCGGAGCTCGAGCTCCTTGACGAGGGCGCGGTAACGCTCGAGGTCACGCGCCTGCAGGTAGTTGAGGAGCCGCCGGCGCTGACCCACCATCTTGAGCAGGCCGCGACGGCTGTGGTAATCCTTCTTGTGCGTCTTGAGGTGCTCGGTGAGAGTGGTGATGCGCTCGGTGAGGAGAGCGATCTGCACCTCGGGGGAGCCGGTGTCGCCGTCGTGCTTGGCGTGCCGGGCGATGATGGTCTCTTTGACGTCCTTGGTCATTGCCATGTCTGGTTCACCTCCCTCCGGGGGTGTCCGGGAACCCAGTCGGGGGGCTGGCATGCCCGCGACCGAGAAAGCGGTCGGGCTAGGGTAGCACAGCGGGCGGTGCGCCGACAGCCGTCGGTCCGGTGGGAAGACGGGGGTCAGAGGTCGACGCTCTCCGTGGGCGGCAGGCCGACGGCCTCGTAGTCGGGGTCGGCCAGACTGCCGGCGGCCTCGATGTCGCGGCGCATCTGCGCCACGAGCGCCGACACGCTCTCGAAGCGGCGCTCGTCGCGGATCTTGTGCAGGAAGTCCAGTCGGATCTCGCGGTCGTAGATGTCCCCGTGGAACCCGAGCAGGAAGGCCTCGACGGTGATGTGCGTCGTGGGCTCGTCCTTGTTCCGGAAGGTGGGGTTGTGCCCGATGTTGACGGCGGCCCGATGCCAGGCGCCGTCGACCAGGACCCGGGCGGCGTACACGCCACGCCCGGGGAAGATCGTGCCGGCCTCAACGTCCACGTTCGCGGTCGGGACGCCCAGAGTGCGACCGCGCTTGTCGCCGTGCACCACCACCCCGGCGGCTGAGGGAGGTCGGCCGAGGATCTCCCGCACCTCCTCGAGCGCGCCGGCGTGGAGGAGGCGGCGGATGCGGGTGGAGCTGATCGTCGCGCCGTGTTCGGTGACCAGCGGGCGGACCTCCACTTCGTAGCCGAGCGAGGCGCCGCACTCCTGCAGCCGGACCGCATCGCCGGAGCCTCCGGCCCCGAAGTTGAAGTTCTCGCCGACCACCACGACACGGGCCTGCAGCGCCCCGGCCAGCACACGGGTGCAGAACTCCTCGGGGCTGAGGGCGGCCAGCTCGCGGTCGAAGTGCAGCAGGAGAAGCTCGTCGGGGCCGAGCCCGGCGATCAGCTTGATCTTCTCCTCGTTCGAGGTGAGCAGGCGGGGCGCGTGCGCGGGGTCCACGACCGTCAGCGGGTGCCGGTCGAACGTCACGACCGCGCTCGTGAGACCGTGCTCACGCGCAAGATCGACGGCCCTGCCGATCACGGCCCGGTGCCCCGCGTGGACGCCGTCGAAGGTCCCCAGCGCAAGGGCCCGGGGCCGCGCGCGCAGGGTCGCGATGTCGCCGACGACCTCCATCACAGCTTGACGAGGAGGCGGAGGGCGTTGCCCTCCTCGGCGGGGCCGTAGACGGCGACCAGCTCACCGCGGAACGTGAGGCGCACCGGCTCCTGGGGTCCGCCCGGGAAGCGTGCCCCGTTGCGTGCGTCGGCCACCTGTGCCGCGGAGAGCTCGATCCCCGGCATGAACTGCAACGCCGTGGCCGGCAGTACGAGGCCGGGGATGCGCTCGTCGCCCGGCGCCCGCCTCTGGAGGGCGTCCTCGAACCCGGCCAGGGCCTGGGCGTCGTCGAGCCGCAGGTCGCCGACGCCGGTGCGCGCGAGCTGCACGAGGTGGGCGCCGGCGCCGACCGCCTCACCGAGGTCGATCGCCAACTGGCGCACGTAGGTGCCTTTGGAACAGGCGATCCGGCAACGCAACGCCTGTGAAGCCGCATCGAACTCGAGTATCTCGATCGACTCGACCTCGACCTCCTTCTCCGGCGTCTCCACCACCTCCCCCCGGTGGGCCTTCTTGTAGAGCCGCTCCCCGTCGACCTTGACGGCCGAGGTCATCGGCACTCTCTGGGTGATGCGCCCCAGAAAACGTGGCACGACCGCCTCGATCGCCTCCAGGGTGGTGGTCTTCCCGGTCTCCTCGAGTGTGCCGGTGAGGTCTCCGGAGTCGGAGCGCACACCGAACCTGACCGTGCACTCGTACTCCTTGGGCAGGTCGACGAAGAACCGCGCCAGCTTGGTGGCCCTGCCGACGAGCACCACGAGCAGACCGGTCGCGAAAGGGTCGAGCGTCCCGGCATGTCCGACCTTGCTCACACCGGGGCGCAGACCCCTGCGTACACGTGCGACCACGTCGTGGGACGTGAGGCCCTCCGGCTTGTCGATCAGGAGGATCCCGTCGAGAGGCGCCTTTCGAGTTCGGAACTGAGCCACGTGATCACCTCCTCCGGGCTGTCGTCGCTTGAGAAGCCCGCGGCGAGCCTGTGCCCGCCGCCGCCGTTGACCGCCGCGACGGCGCTGACGTCGATGGTCTGGGAGCGCAGGCTGACCCGTGAGCGCGCCCCCTGGGGCTGTTCCTTGACGAGCGCGGCGACCTCGACTCCTCTCACGCCGCGCAAGGCGTCGACGACGCCCTCCGTGTCGTCCGGCCCCCCGCCGGTCGCCGCGTAGTCCTCGGCGGTGACGAGCGCGATCAGCGCCTTCCCTCGAGCGATGCGGCGAGCCCCTGCGACGGCACGCGCCCGCAGGCGGAGCGAGGCCTCCGAGCGGCCTTCGTACAGCAGCACGTACAGGGTCCGCGGGTCGGCGCCGAGGTCGACCAGCCATGCCGCGGTGAGGAAGGTCGATGCCGTCGTGGAGTCGTGGTGGAAGTGCCCGGTGTCGAACGAGATGCCCGCGTACAGCGCGGCCGCGGCCTGCGGCGAGGGTCTCATCCCGAGAGCGCGGGCGACATCGCAGACGAGCTCGCACGTGCTGCTGGCCTCCCCGCGGACGAAGGCGAGTCCGCCGTAGCGGGGGTTGTCGTGGTGGTGGTCGATGTTGACCGCGACCGACCGTCGTCGCGGGAGCGCGAGCCTCGAGGCACTGCCGCAGTCGAGCGCATACAGCGCGGCGTCATCGGGCGGATCGCCACGCAGCACACCGCCCGCCGGCAGCAGGACCTCGGCCAGGGGAAGGTGCTCCCCCTCGGAGACGTACAGCTTCGCCGCCACGTCGAGCTGGGCGAACAGGTCGAGCATGCCCGAGGCGGCGCCGAGCGCGTCCGGGTCAGGCTTCTCGTGGACGGCGAGCGCCACCTTGCGTTCGCGGCGCAGGCGCCGACACAAGGCGTCGAGGTCGGCGGCGAGGACCTTCACGTGTCGCTCTCCCCGTCGTCACCGGGCGGCCGACCGCTGCCGCCGGCGGTCTCGCCGGCGTCTTCCGTGCGCAGACCTACGTCGTCCATGCCCGGCACAGGGATCTCGTGCGGCTCCTCGCCCAGCACCGCCGCCTCGCGCTTCAAGGCGCTCTGGATACGCAGTGCGTGGTCGAGCGTATCGTCGTAGAGGAACTGCAGCTGCGGCGTACGTTTCATGCGCAGCGTCGCGTTGATCTGTGCCTGCAGGTAGCCCCGTGAGGCCTCCAGCGCCTGCAGCGTCACCTCACGCTGCCGTTCGTCGCCCAGCACGCTGACGTACACCCGGGCTTGCCGCAGGTCCGGGGTCGTCTCGACGCCCGTCACCGTGACGAACCCCACGCGAGGATCCTTGAGCCCCTCCTCGGCGATGGTCGCGGAGAGGACCTTGCGGATGCCTTCATTGACCTTCAGGAGTCGATGTCCCATATGCCGTCCACCGGGTCGGCCGTCTTGAGCACCACGCGCGCGACGACGAACTCATACTCGCGCGCGTGCACGTAGCGGTCGATGTCGTCGAGGCGGTCGCGTGCCCTCGCCAGCGACGAAGACGCGACCACCACCAGGATCCGGGCCCGCTGCCACACATCCTGCAGTCCTACCTCGCTGAAGGAGGCGCGAAACCGGGACTGCATCACGTCGCGCAACGACGCCAGCGGCGCGCGCTTCTCCTTCAGCGTCCGCGCCTCCGGGAAGTGCAGCTCCGCCAGATACAGCCCGATGCAGGCGTCAGACCTCACGGGCGACTTCTCTGGTCTCGAACGCCTCCAGCACGTCGCCGTCTTTGACGTCGTTGAAGCCGTCGAGCAGGATGCCGCACTCGAATCCTTCCTGGACCTCGCGCGCGTCTTCCTGGAAGCGCTTGAGCGAGGCGATTCTGCCGTCGTGCACCACGACGTCGTTGCGCAGGACGCGCACGCCGGCGTTGCGCGTGATGACGCCGTGCGTGACCATGCAACCGGCGATGGTCCCCAGCTTGGAGGCCTTGAAAGTGGCCCGCACCTCGGCCTGGCCGAGGACGACCTCCTCGAAGGTCGGCTTGAGCATGCCGACCAGGGCTGCCGTGATGTCCTCGGTGACCTTGTAGATCACGCGATACGTGCGGATGTCGACGCCCTCGGTCTCCGCCAGCGAGCTGGCGGCAGGACTCGGCCGTACGTTGAAGCCGATGATGATGGCGTCCGACGCACTGGCCAGCATGACGTCGGACTCGTTCACGCCGCCGACGCCGGAGTGGATGATCCGCACCTTGACCTCGGGATGCTGGATCTTCAGGAGGGCCTCGCTGAGCGCCTCGAGGCTGCCCTGCACGTCGGCCTTGACCACCAGGTTCAGGTCGAGCACCTGGCCCTCGGCGATGCGCGCGAAGACGTCGTCCAGGGTGAGGGCCCGCTGCCTGGCGAGCGCCTCGGTCTTGAGCCGGGTGGCTCGTTTGTGCGCCAGGGAGCGTGCGGTGCGTTCGTCTTTGACCACGCGGCAGAACTCGCCGGCGACGGGCAGTTCGTCGAAACCGATGATCTCGACCGGCGTGGAAGGCCCGCCGGCCTTGAGCGGCTCGCCACGGTAGTCGCGCATGGCGCGCACCCTGCCGCTCGCCTCGCCGGCGACGACGGCGTCGCCGACGTGCAGCGTCCCGCGATTGACGAGGACGGTGGCGACGACGCCACGGCCGGGGTCGAGTCTGGACTCGATCACGAACCCGCTGGCCGGCGCGTCCGGATTGGCCTTGAGGTCGGCCACGTCGGCCACCAGGAGCAGCATGTCGAGGAAGTTCTCGAGGCCGATGCGTTTCTTCGCGCTCGCCTCGACGAACACGTTGTCGCCGCCCCACTCCTCGGGGACCACGCCCTGCTCCGCGAGCTGCTGCTTGATGCGCTCGATGTTGGCATCGGGCTTGTCGATCTTGTTGACGACGATGACGATCGGCACGCCGGCCGCCTTGGCGTGGGCGATGGCCTCCACGGTCTGCGGCATGACGCCGTCGTCGGCCGCCACGACGATGGCGGCGATGTCGGTGACCTTGGCGCCCCGGGCGCGCATGGCTGTGAACGCCGCGTGCCCGGGCGTGTCGATGAACGTGATGAGCCTGCCGTCGTGCCTGACCTGGTAGGCGCCGATGTGCTGGGTGATGCCGCCGGCCTCGCCTCTGGCCACCTCGGTCTCGCGGACCGCGTCGAGCAGACTCGTCTTGCCGTGATCGACGTGCCCCATGACGGTGATGACCGCGGGTCGTGGCCTGAGGTCGTCGGGGGCGTCGACGGCCTCTTTCTCGAGCTCGGCTTCTTCGTCGGCGGCGCGCGTGATCTCGACCTGCCGGCCGAAGTCGGCGGCGAGCACCTCCACCGCCTCGTCGCTGAGGGTCTGGGTGATGGTGACCATCTCGCCGTAACCCATGAGGGTCTTGATGATGTCCGGCGTGGAGATGCCGAGCAGCTGGGAGACGTCCTTGACGGAGGAGCCGGAGGGGACCTTGACGAGTCCGGTGGGTACGACCGGGGCCGCGGCCTGCTGGTCGCGCTCGCGGTTCCGTCCGCGGCCGCGGCGCCGGTCGCGGCCGCCCTGGCCGCCGCCGCGTCGCGAGGCGCCGGCGTCGATGATCACGCGGCGCTTCTTGCCCGCGGGGCCGCCCCCTGAGCGACGCCGCACGGGGGCGCCGGCCGACGGAGCGGTCGCGTACGCCTTCTCGATGGCCTCTTCATCCACGTTGACGACGCCGTCGACGACTTCGATACCCGCCTTCTTGAGGTGGGCGAGGACGTCGTCGACGCTGGTCCCTCGCTGGGTCGCGATGTCCGATACCTTGCGCTTCTTCGCCATTCACCTCACCGCCTTTCGTCTTCGTCACGTTGCGCGACCGCCTCGCGCACGGAGGCATCGAGCGTGACCGGGCCACGGAACGCCCGCGCGAACGCGTGCCTTCCGTCCGCGGCCTCCAGACACGCCACGTCCGCACAGAGATACGCGCCCCTTCCCGGCGCGCCACGCCGCGCCGTCCTCACACGGCCGTGGTCGGCCACGAGGCGTACGAGGTCGCTCTGGGGCCGCCGGCGGCGACAGCCGATGCACGTCCTCTGCGGCGTCGCCACGGGGCTCACTCCTCGTCCGCCTCTGCGGGGTCGGAGTCCGCGGCCCTGGCCGCGTCATCGGTCTGCGCGTCGTCGGCTGCGGGAGCCTCGGGCTCGGCCGGCACGTAGTCCGCGTGGATGCTGCAGTACTTCGAGCCCGGCTCGGCCTGGTTGGGGCAGCGCTTGCCGGTGCGCATCACCGCCTGGCACTGGCCCTGCACACCCTCCTCCTCGCCGAACTCGAGCGCGCTCTCGGCCTCCGCCATCTGCTGCTGGCTCTTGATGTCGATGCGCCATCCGGTGAGCTTGCTGGCCAACCGGGCGTTCTGCCCCTCCTTGCCGATGGCGAGGGAGAGCTGGTCGTCGGGGACGACGATCGTCGCGGTCTTCTCCTCGTCGTCGACGATCACCTCCCGCACGCGTGCCGGCGAGAGCGACTTGGCGACGAAGCGTGCCGCGTCGTCGTTGTACGGGATGATGTCGATGCGCTCGCCGCGCAACTCGCTGACCACCATCCGCACACGGGAGCCGCGGGGGCCCACGCAGGCGCCGACGGGGTCGACGCCGTCGGCGTGCGACACCACGGCGATCTTGCAGCGTCCGGGCACGGGCTTGCCGTCGCGGCCCCGGTACCCCGTCTCGCGCGCCACCTGACGGATCTCCACCAGCCCGTCGGCGATCTCCGGGACCTCGAGCTCGAACAGCTTGCGCACCAGCTCCTCGCTCCGACGCGAGAGCTTGACCTGGGGACCCTTGGCCGACTCCTCCACCCTGACGATCACGGCCTTGATGCGCTCGCCGTGTTCGTAGTGCTCGGTGTCGATCTGCTCGCCGCGCGGCAACTCCGCCTCCACGCGACCCAGCTCGACCAACGTGGTGTGCCGCGGATCGCTCTGCTGCACGATGCCGGTGACCAGTTCGCCGACGCGGTCGACGTATTCCTCGTACATGAGGTCACGCTCCGCCTCGCGGATGCGCTGGAGGATGACCTGCTTGGCGGTCATCGCCGCGATGCGGCCGAAGTCGTCCGGCGTGACCTCCACGCGCTCGACCTCGCTCATGTCGACGCCGCTGAGGTCGAGCCCGACCTCCTCCCCGGTCTCCTCGTCGCGGACCTTGAGGGCCTCGGTGTCGACATGCTCCGGGAAGATGAGCTGGTAGACCCGCATGTCGCCGGTCTCGGTGTCGACCTCGACCGCGGCGTAGTCTGCCGCGTCGGGGGACTTCTTGTAGGCGGAGAGGAGCGCGTCCTCGAGAGCCTCGACAAGAGCCTCGAAGGCGATGCCCTTCTCGCTCTCGATCTGGCGCAGGGCCTCGATGATCTCTCTGCTCACGTTCGCCTCCGTGGGGGTTCATGGGTGTAGACCACGTGCGCTTTCGCGAGGCCGGCCAGCGGCAGCGTGACGTCCTGGCCGTCCTCGAGCGTGAGAGTGACGGACTGCCCGTCGGCCGCCGCGAGGACGCCGCGGAAGTTGCGACGGCCGTCGACCGGGTCCGTCGTCTGCGCGGCCACGACACGGCCGATCTGGGCGGCGAAGTGCTCGGGCTTGCGCAACCGGCGGTCGAGCCCCGGCGAGGAGACCTCCAGGGCGTAACGCTCGCGCAGCTCCCCGAGCGCCTCGCTCACCGCCGCGCACAGGTCGAGATCGACTCCTCCTGCCCGGTCGATGAACAGCGTGACCGTGGCCGCGGGATGCCCGCGGACCTCGAGGTCCACCAGTTCGACGCCGGGGAACAGCTCGGCGAGCCTGGTCTCGACCATGGTCTCCAGTTGCTCTCTCGTCTCCCTCATGTCGACCTCACATACGAGAAAGGTCGGCTGCCACCGACCTTCGCGCAGAGAGCCCGCTCGTGGTGTGTTGTCTAGCCGCGTCAGTATAGCATCGTCGCCGGCTGAGGCACAAGGCGGGCTCGGGGTCTGCGGCGGGCTCACGACCACCGGCTTTCCTGCCGATACGGGGAGCGACCGTCACCACTCCGGAGAAGAGGCCGCCTGATGGGAGAGTACACGACGTTCGAGTGCCGCCAGTGCGGCTACAAGGCCGAGCGCATCCGCTGGGGTGTGGGCGTTTACGATCCCCGGCAGCGGTTCATGCCGGGGTACTGCGTGGAGTGCGGTTCCATCGTCGAGGTGGACATGACGGGCGCCGACATCCACGTGGACGAGTTCCGCTGCGCGACCTGCGACAGCGAGCTGTTCTTCCTCGAGAAGGCCAACTCCTACACCTGCCCTAGATGCAAAGCGCAGGACATGCTCCTGCGGCAGGGCGAATACTGGTGAGACGGAGGCCGCGCGACGCTACGCCGGCGCGGCCGTCACTCGACGATCTCGACGGGGCTCCCCGCCGGCACGTAGCGGCTGACCTGCAGCACGTCCTTGTTGCGCATGCGTACGCAGCCGTGGCTGATCGCCTTGCCGATGAGCCACGGCTCGTTGGTCCCGTGGATCGCCACCGGTCCTCCCTGCTCCCAGTAGGGGAGCTTGGGCTGGAAGGCGCTGATCCCGATCGCCAGTACCCCGTAAGGACCGTCCGGGGACGCCGGCCTCAGCTTCTGGTTGACGAAGAAGAAGCCCTTCGGGGTGCTCAGGCCGGGTCTGCCGATCGCCACCGGGAACGTGGCGACGACCTGACCACGCCGGGTGACGCTGAGCTCGCGCTCCGACAGGTCGATGGTGATCTTCGCTGCCGTCCTGTACAGCGCGAGGCTGCCCTCGGCCTCGGGGATCCACCCCCGGGTTCCGTTCGGCCGCAGCGCAAGCCACACCCTGTACCAGAGTCTGCCTCCGACCTCCCGCGTCGTGTCCACGAGCGCGAGGTTCGGGTAGCCGTTCTGGTTGAACCGGTCGAGGCGCGTCCTGACCTGCGCCGCGGTGCTCGGTCGCGCGTAGACCACGACCGGTCGCACGACTTTGATGACCGTCCAGCGCTCGTAGTGAGGCTCGGCCGGGGCGGAGCCCGACGGCGTCACGACAGGAACCGGCGCCGGCGTCTGGCTCGCGCCGGAGCCACTCGCGCGGGCGCGCACGGCGGCCTGGCCCCCGAGCGCCAGCACCGCCAGAGCGGCCAGACCGCCGACGAGGATCACGATATCGCGTACCCAGGTGCTCATCCCCGTCCAAGGATAGCCGCGCGCCCGGAAGAGGTACAACTAGGCGGAGGCCCCGTCACCGCCCGTGGCGTACACTAGCCGCAAGGCAGCCAACGAAAGGAGCGCCGGTTGATCGCCATCATCGTCTTGATCGTCGTCGTGGTCGTGATCGTGGCCGTGCTGGCCGGCATGTACAACAGTCTCGTGAAGCGGCGGAACCAGGTGGACAACTCCTGGAGCCAGATCGAGGTGCAGCTCAAACGACGGCACGACCTCATCCCCAACCTCGTCGAGGCGGTCAAGGACTACATGTCGTACGAGCAGGAGACGCTCACCAACGTCACCAACGCGCGGGCCGCCGCGATCGACGCCGGCAGACGCGGCCCGGAGGCCCAGGCCGAGGCTGAGAACGTGCTCACCGGCACTCTCAAAAGCCTCTTCGCCGTGGCGGAGAACTATCCTGAGCTCAAGGCCAACCAGAACGTCATCCAGCTCCAGGAGGAGCTCACGTCGACGGAGAACAAGATCGCCTTCGCGCGGCAGTTCTACAACGACAGCGTCCTCACCTACAACAACAAGATCCAGATGTTCCCGTCCAACCTCATCGCCGGCATGTTCAACTTCACGACGCGCCAGTTCTTCGAGGCCCCCGAGAGCGAGCGCGCCGTCCCGGTCGTCGATCTGAGGTGAGCCCCGCGGCCCCGTGCCGCCACCGGTCATGTACGAACAGATCGCCCGCAACCGTCGCGATTCCTGGCTGCTGGCGGGCCTCGTCGTGGCGATCCTCGCTGCCTTGGGGTTCGCGATCGGGTACGCCGCGGTCGGAGGGACGCAGGGCGGCCTCGGCCTGCTCGGGGTGTTCGGTGTGGTCGCGATCCTCTGGAGCGTCGTCGGCTACTACAGCGGCGACAGGATGGTGCTCGCGGTCTCCGGCGCCCGACGGGTGACGCATGCCGACGAGCCGCAGCTCTTCAACGTCGTCGAAGAGATGACGATCGCCGCCGGCCTGTCGCGGGCCCCGGCCGTGTACGTGCTCGAGGACGCCGCACCCAACGCGTTCGCCACCGGACGCGACCCGGAGCATGCCTCCGTCGCCGTCACGCGCGGCCTGCTGGAGCGTCTCGACCGCGAGCAGCTGCAGGGCGTCGTCGCCCACGAGATGTCGCACGTGCGCAACTACGACGTCCGGTTGCAGACACTGGTGGGCGTCCTCGTCGGGATGATCGCCCTGATCGCCGACTTCTTCCTGCGCTGGAGCTTCTGGGGCGGCGCGGGTCGGCGGCGCGGCGGAGGCTCCGGAGGCGGTCAGGGACAGGCGGTCTTCATGATCGTCGCGCTGGTGCTGGCCGTTCTGGCGCCGCTGGCGGCTTACGCGGTGCAGTTCGCGGTCTCGCGACGGCGGGAGTACCTGGCCGACGCCTCCGCCGTGGAGCTCACCCGCAACCCGCTCGGCCTGGCGCGGGCGCTCCACACCATCGCTTCAGACCCGCGGCCGCTGCGCAGCGCCAACCGCGCCACGGCCCACCTCTACATCGCCAATCCGCTCAAGAAGGCGAAGGAGGCCACGGGGATCTTCGACACGCACCCCCCCATCCGGCAGCGCATCGCCGTACTGCTCGAGATGGCGCATGTGGGGCCCGAGGCGCTGACCTGATCCTCCCAGGCCGCGTCCGTCGGCACCGGACGACGACCGGTCAATCCACGCCCTCGAGAGGCTGCCGGTAGACCTCGGAAGCCGGGTCGAGGGCGCGGGCCAGCCGCAGGTGGGCCCGCGCCTCCCGGCGTTCCCCGAGCCGGCGCAGACACCGGGCCAGGGCGTAGTGGGCGTAGGCGTGGTCGGGGACGTCGTCGGTGATCTCCCGGAAGAGCGTGGCCGCCCGTTCGAAGCGACCCAGCGCGAACTCCGCGCGCCCGAGCGCCTCACGGATGGAGGTGCGTCCCGGCTCCAGCATCAGGGCTCGGGAGAGGTGCATCGCCGCCTGTGCCGGGTGGCCTTCTTCGAGGAAGCGGACGCCGCGGCGGAACGACGAATAGGCTTCGCTCTCGTCGCGGAAGTCGGGCGTGCGTCGTCGCGGCGCCGGCACGGCGCTCAAAGGCCGAGATCGGCGGCGATGCCCTGCATCGCCACCAGCCCGAGCCCCAGGAAGTCGTCTAGCTCGAGACCCAGCTCCTCACAGCGCGCGATCGCGGCCCGATCGACCCCACGCGCGAACGCACCCTCACGGTACCGCTTGCGCACCGACCTCGCTTTGACTCCCGCGAGGTCTTTGTCGGGGCGCACGAGAGCCGCCGCGGTCACGAGCCCGCTGAGCTGGTCGGCGGCGATGAGGCCGATGTCGATGCGCCCGGTGGCCGCGACGCCGGTGTCGGGGTTGTGCGCCGCGACCGCGTGCACGGCCGCCGACGGAAGGCCCAGCACCCTCAGCCTCTCCGCCGCCACGGCCCCGTGGCGGGCGAAGTCGCCCTCCGTCTCCTCGGCGTCGAGGTCGTGACCCAGTCCGGCGAGACCCCACACGTCAGGGTCCTCACCGAGTCGTCGGGCCAGGGCACGCATGATCACCTCGGTGGCCAGCATGTGGCGGCGCAGGTTCTCGTTGGTCACGCGCGCCTCCACCTCGGCGAGCACGGCGGCGCGGTCGGGCGTCATCCCGCCAGGCCTTTCTCGATCTGATCGGCGACGGCATGTGCACAGGCGGCCTTGCTCGTGCGTGGTACATGCACCTCGCCCTCGGCGGTGAGCATGGTGATCTCGTTCTCGTCCGAGCCGATCCCGACGCCCTCGGCGAGGATGTCGTTGAAGACCAGGAGGTCGATGCCTTTCGCCGCCTTCTTGGCCCGGGCGCGGTCGAGTCGCGGCCCGGCCTCGGCGGCGAAACCGACGCGGTAGAGTCCCGGCCGGGCCGTCGACGCGAGGATGTCGACCGTGCGCACCAGTTCGAGCGTGAGCGTCTCGCGCTCGCCGCGCTCGATCTTGCCGCGCTCGTCGACGGCAGGGCGGAAGTCGGCCACCGCCGCCGCCATGACGAGGACGTCCGCGCTGCGGACGGCATCGCCCACTGCCGCCGCCATCTCGGCGGCGCTCTCGACGCTGACGACGTCGTAGGCGGCGCCGGTGGGCGGCTGGGTGGTGACCAGCGTCACCGTGGCACCGCGGAGGTACGCCTCATCGGCCAGGGCACGGCCCATCTTGCCGCTCGACCTGTTGCCGATGAACCGCACGGCGTCGATCCGCTCGCGGGTGCCGCCCGACGTCACCACGACCCGCTTGCCGGCGAGCGGCCCCCTGGCCGACGCGGCCAGCGCGCGGCGTACCGCCAGCCGGATCGTCTCAGGCGAGGCCATGCGGCCGGAGCCCTCCTCCCCGCAGGCGAGCTCGCCCTGCTCCGTCGGCAGGACCTCGACTCCACGATCCGCCAACAGGCGCAGATTGTGCTGCGTGGCATCATGCTGGTGCATCGCCCAGTTCATCGTGGGCGCCACGATCACCGGGCCGCGGAAGGCGAGATAGGTGGCGGTGAGCAGGTTGTCGGCGATACCCGTCGCCATCTTCGCGAGGGTGTTGGCGGTCGCAGGGGCGACGACCATCACGCTCGCCGCGCGGGCAGCCTCGATGTGCCGGAACCAGCCGCCGCTCCCCTGCCAGGCGCTCTGGTCGTCGAGCACCGGAGCCTGCGACACGGCTGCGAAAGTGAGCGGCATGACGAAACGCTGCGCCGCCTCCGTGGTGACGACGAGCGGCCGAAGGCCGTCTTTGACCAGGCCGCGCACCAGCTCGACCGATTTGTAGATCGCGATCCCGCCGGTGACACCGACGAGCACGGTACGGGCGACGGATACGTCGTGAAGCCCGCTCAAGGAGACCTCACTCCCATGCCGCCGAGGCCGGCACACTGCGCGGTCTCTGACCGGACATCAGTCGGGGAGCTCGCGCTCCACCTTGCCGTCCACGATCTCCTCGAAAGCGATCGTCAGGAGGTTCGCGCTGCGGGTGGTGATGAGCGGCGGCGTGAACTCCTCGAGCCCGAGAGTGTTCTCGCCGAGACCTTGGTAGTAGCTGTTGATCTGCTGCGCACGCTTGGCGGCGATCATGACGAGCTCGTAACGGGAGCCGTCCGCGTGGGGCAGCAGTTCGTCGATGCGGGGCTTGTCCACTATGCGTCCTTCCTCTGTGCCTCGATGATGGCGACCACCTCGTCGGCGGCCCGCTCGGCGTCGTCGTTGATCACGACGTGACGGAACTCGTGCGCGGCGGCCATCTCGGTCTCCGCACGGCCCAATCTCCGGGCGATGGCAGCCCCGGTCTCCGTGCCGCGCCCACGGAGTCTCTGTTCCAGTTCGCTCGTGCTCGGCGGGACGATGAACACGGAGACCGCCTCCGGCATCGACCTGCGCACGGAGCGTGCGCCCTGCAGCTCGATCTCGAGGATCACGTCGTCGCCCCCGGCGAGCCCGGCCTCGACCTCGCTGCGTAGCGTCCCGTACAGGTGACCACTGTACTCCGCCCATTCCAGGAAGTCTCCCGCGGCGACCGCGGCACGGAAGCGGGCCTCGTCCATAAAGTGGTATTCCCGGCCGTCGGCCTCGCCAGGCCGCGGTGTCCGGGTGGTGGCGGACACGGCCGTGACGAGGTGTGGCAGGCGCTGCCGGACCAGGCCGATGACGGTCCCCTTCCCGGCGCCTGAAGGCCCCGAGATGACGAACACGGACGGGATGGCGTCAGCCTCCGAAGTAGGCGAGGAGCTCTTGCCGCTGCCGTTCGGAGAGGCCGCCCACGGTCTTGCTCGGACTGATGCGGCACAGGTCCATGATACGCGCCGACTTGATCCGGCCGCACTTGGGGGCGGCCATGAGGAGGTCGGCGACCTTGGCGGTGAGCAGGTACTCCGGCGGGTCGGCCAGGACGTCCTCCATCTTGATCCGGCCGTGCTTGAGGTCGGCCTTCAGCGCGGCCCGGCGGCTGCGGACCTCGTTCGCTTTGCTCAGGGCCTCCATGCGCTGGTCGAGTGACCGCGCTGGAGCCGTGTTGGATTGCTTGGAAGACGGGGGCATCGCGCGAGAGTATATGTGATGCGGCGGCGGCGTTTCAACAGACCGTCGCCGGGAAAAGCGTTGTCTAGCGGGAGTTTTCTGCCGACGGGCGACGGAGGATGCGAGGGTCAGGCGCGAAGCGCGATGCCGCGCGCCTCGCCCACGGTGCCGAAGCCCCTCGCGGCGACCTCGTCGCGGAGCTCGGCGAGGATCCGCTGCGGCGCCTCGAAGGACGTGAAGTTGGCCGCCCCTACTGCGACGGCCGTGGCGCCGCAGGCGATGAACTCGAGCGCATCCAGCCCGGTCATCACGCCGCCCATGCCGACGAGGGGCGTGTCCGGGAACGCATGCGCCACCTCGGCCACCATGCGCAGGGCGATGGGCTTGATGGCCGGTCCGCAGAGCCCTCCCGTCCGGTTGCCGAGGAACGGGCGCAGGGTGTCGCGGTCGAGCACCATGGCCTTGAAGGTGTTGACCAGCGAGAGCCCGTCCGCGCCGGCGCCCAGGGCGGCGGCCCCGGCCTCTGTGACGTCGCGCACGTTCGGCGTCAGCTTCGTCAACAGGAAGCGCGCGGTGGCGGCACGACAGGCGCCGACGACCTCCGCCGTCGCGGTGGGGTCGGCGCCGATCTGTAGGCCGCCGACGACGTTAGGGCAGGAGACGTTGAGCTCGTATCCGCGGACGTCCGGCACGGTCCCGGGAGGAGCTGCGGCGAGGTGGGCCTCGAGGGCCGAGATCACGGCGGCATACTGCTCCGGTGAGTTGCCGCCGACGCTCACGAGGACGGGCGCCCGGAGCGCCGCCCATTCGCCGAGCTGGGCGATCCAGGCGTGGACCCCGGGGTTCTCGAGACCGATCGCGTTGATCACTCCGGACGGAGTCTCCGTGACCCGGGGCGGCGGGTTGCCGGTGCGCGGATCGGCGGTCACGGTCTTGGGCACGTAGGCGGCGTAGGGGAAGTCGGCGAGGTAGTCGCCGTCGTAACGGCGGGCGTACTCGAGCACGTCCAGGGTGCCGGAGGCATCGACCAGCGGATGGGCGAGCTCGACGGGTCCCAGCCGCACGGAGAGGTCGGTCTCAGGGGCGGGCGGCCGGCGGTCGCTCACGGCGTCACCTCGTCGAGGCGGAACACGGGACCTTCACTGCACACGCGGAGTTTGCCGCGCGCGGTGTCGACGACACAGCCGTGGCAGGAGCCCGTGCCGCAGGCCATATGGGCCTCGAGCGACACGTAGCCGCGCAGACCCTCGTGGAACGTCCAGCGTTGCACGGCGGCGATCATGGGCGTGGGCCCGCACGCATAGACCGTGGTGCCGGGGGCCACGTCGAGCGCCGCGAGGAGGTGCAGCACGGTCCCGGCTCTCCCGACGCTCCCGTCCTCTGTGGCCACCGAGAGGCGCTCGATGGTGAACGCCCCGACGGCGCGGGCGGCCCGGAAGTCGCGGAAGCCGAAGGCGGCGGTGACGTGGGCTCCGGCCGCCGCAAGCTCGTCGGCGAGGTACTGCAGCGGCGCGCAGCCGATGCCGCCGCCGACCAGCAGCGCGTTGGTCACGCCCTGGGTCGGGAACGCGCTGCCCAGCGGTCCGGCGACGTCGACGACGTCGCCCACCTCGAGTCGGGTGAGGCGCTCGCTGCCGCGCCCGCGCGCCTCCACGAGCAGCGCGATGCAGTCGGCCTCGGCCGAGAACAGCGAGATCGGACGCCGCAGCAGGTAGCCCTCGCCGGGCACCGTGACCATGACGAACTGGCCGGGCGCCGCGCGCCGGGCGATGCGCGGCGCGATGAGCTCGAGCACGGCGAAGCCGCCGAGGTGGCGGGCCGCGGACACCCGGCAGTGCGACGTCTCCGCCCACTGCCGGTGGTCGCCGTGCGTCTGCCCGCTCCCGCTCACGTCCGCTCCGCCTCCGCGTGAAGGTCCTGAAGACAGTGTACCTGTACTCGGGGCCGTTTCGCGGCCTCGATGGCGGAGACGGCCGCGGAAGCGCCGGCGAGCGTCGTGATGGAGGCGATACCCCTGCGCAGTGCGGCGCTGCGGATCCGGTAGCCGTCGGTGCGCGCTCCGCGTCCGAACGGGGTGTCGATCACGAGGCGGATGTCGCCGGACTCGATGAGGTCCACCGCGTTCGGTGCCCCCTCCGACACCTTGTCGACCACGTTCACCGGGATGCCGAGGCTGGTGAGCGCCGCCGCCGTGCCGCGGGTGGCGTGGATGGCGAAACCGAGTGCGTGCAGCCGTTGCGCCAGGATGGTGGCCGCCGACTTGTCGCTGTCGCACACGGAGAGGAAGACGTCGCCCTCGATGGGCAGCGCCAGGCCGGCCGCCGCCACAGCTTTGCCGAACGCCTCCGGGAAGGTGTCGGCGATGCCCATCACCTCGCCGGTGGACCTCATCTCCGGCCCGAGCTGCGTGTCCGTGCCGGGGAACCGGCCGAACGGGAGGACAGCCTCCTTGACACTCACGTAGCCGGGCACGCGGCGCTCCAGACCCATGTCCGCGAGGCGCTCCCCGAGGATCACCCGTGTGGCGACTCGCGCCAGGGGGATCCCGGTCGCCTTGCTGACGAAGGGCACCGTGCGGGAGCCGCGCGGGTTCACCTCGAGCACATAGAGCCGGTAGTTGTGACACGCGAACTGGACGTTGATCAGCCCGCGCACGTCCAGGGCGAGGGCGAGCGCCTTCGTCTGGCGGCGCACCTGCTCCAGGGTGCCCTCGCCGAGCGAGATGGACGGTATCACGCAGGCGGAGTCGCCGGAGTGCACCCCGGCCTCCTCCACGTGCTGCATGACGGCGCCGATGTAGACCTCCTCGCCGTCCCCGACGGCGTCGACGTCCACCTCGACGGCGTTCTCGAGGAACTCGTCGAGGAGCACCGGATGGCCTGGACTGACACTGGCCGCATCGCCCACGAAACGCTCGAGCTCCTCGAGCCCATAGACGATGCGCATGGCACGGCCGCCGAGCACGTAGGACGGTCGCAGCAGCAGGGGATACCCCACCTGTGCGGCGACCTCGGCCGCCTCGGCGGCGGTGGTGGCGAGGCCGTACCGTGGACACCGGATGCCCAGCTCCTCCAGGAGCCCGCCGAACCGGCCACGGTCCTCGGCGAGGTCGATGGAGTCCTGGGGCGTGCCGAGGACGGGGATCCCGACCTCGACCAGGGCACGGGCGATCCTGAGCGGCGTCTGGCCGCCGAACTGCACGATGACACCCTCGGGTCGCTCGTTGGCCACCACGTCGGCGACGTCCTCGAACGTGAGCGGCTCGAAGTACAGGCGGTCCGAGACCTCGTAGTCGGTGCTCACCGTCTCCGGGTTGCAGTTGATCATGACCGCCTCGTAGCCCATCTCCCTGGCGGTCAGCGCGGCGTGCACGCAGCAGTAGTCGAACTCGATGCCCTGACCGATGCGGTTGGGCCCGGAGCCGAGGATGACGACCCGTCGCCTCTCCCCCGGCTCGGCCTCGTTCTGCTCCTCGTAGGTGGAGTAGTAGTACGGGGTCTCGGCCGGGAACTCCGCCGCGCACGTGTCGACCGCCTTGTAGACGGGCAGGATGCCGTGTTCGAGGCGCAGGGCACGGATCTCGCGTTCACTGCGTCCGGTGAGCTCACCGAGACGCCTGTCGCTGAACCCGTAACGCTTCATGCGTCGCAGCAGATCGGCGGTGAGCCGCGGCGCCTCACGGACCTCCGCCTCGAGCCCGACCACGTCGGCCAGCTCACTCAGGAAGAACCGCGAGATGCCGGTGATCGCGTGCACCTCGTCGACGCCGAGTCTCAGACGGAACGCGTGCAGGAGGAGGTCGTACCGCTCGGCGCTCGGGACCGCCAGCGCCCTGCGCAGGTCCTGGGGCGACGTCGGCAGGTCGACGGGGACCTCCAGATCGCGCGAGCGCAGGGCCTTCTGGAACGCTTCCTTGAAGGTCCGGCCGAGGGCCATCACCTCCCCCACGCTCTTCATGTGCGTGGTGAGCTGCCGGTCGCTGAGGGGGAACTTCTCGAACGCCCAGCGCGGCATCTTGACCGCCACGTAGTCGAGCGCAGGCTCGAAGCAGGCGGATGTGCCGCCGGTGAGATCGTTACGGATCTCGTCGAGGGTGTAGCCGACGGCCAGACGGGCGCTGACCTTGGCGATCGGGAAGCCGGTCGCCTTGGAGGCGAGGGCGGAGCTGCGGGAGACGCGCGGGTTGACCTCGATGACCACGACCTCGCCGCTCTCCGGCTGGACGGCGAACTGGACGTTCGCTCCTCCGGAGTCGAGGCCGATCTTGCGCACGACCGCCCTGGCCGCCTCACGCAGCTCCTGGAGCTGGGGGGCGGTGAGGGTGAGCGCCGGCGCGACGGCGACGCTGTCGCCGGTATGGACGCCCATGGGGTCGATGTTCTCGATCGAGCAGACGACGAGCACGTTGTCGGCCCTGTCGCGCACGACCTCGAGCTCGAACTCGTGCCAGCCCACGACCGACTCCTCGAGGAGGATCTGGGAGATGGGGCTGAGGGCGAGGCCCTGCTCGCAGATGCGGCGGAGGCCGGCCGCGTCGTGCGCGATGCCGCCCCCTCCTCCCCCCAGGGTGTAGGCGGGACGGACGACCAGCGGGAGACCCAGGTCCTCACAGGCCGCCTCGGCCTCGGCCATGGTCTCGGCGCACATGCTGCGCGGCACGCGCATGCCGATCTCCTGCATCGCGCTGCGGAACTCGAGCCGGTCCTCGGCGCGCCGGATCGCCTCCTCGCCGGCGCCGATCAGCTCGATCTCCCAGAGGTCGAGCACGCCGGCGCGCTTGAGCTCCATGGCCAGGTTGAGCGCCGTCTGGCCGCCCAGCGTCGCCAGGAGGGCGTGCGGACGCTCGACCTCGATGATACGCGTGAGCGTGGCGCGGTCGAGCGGCTCGATGTACGTGCGCGTCGCGAACGCGGGGTCGGTCATGATCGTCGCCGGATTGCTGTTGACGAGCACGACCTCGTAGCCCTCCTCAAGGAGGGCCCTGCACGCCTGGGCGCCGGAGTAGTCGAACTCGCACGCCTGCCCGATCACGATCGGCCCCGAACCGATGATCAGGATCTTGCCGAGGTCGTCGCGGCGTGGCATCAGCCGCCTCCTCCGTGCCTGGACCGCTCGATCTCACGGCGGAACCGCTCGAGCGGCGGCCACGGCGTGCGGGGGTCCGGCGCCGGATCGGGGCGGTACTGCACCGAGAGGGCGTAGTACTCGGGAGCCGCGAGTCCCTCCACGCCGCCGTCGTTGAGGTTCACGTGGGTGACCTGCGCACCGACGACCGCCTTCTCACGCACGGCGAAGCCGTGGTCCTGGGCGGTGATCTCGACGCCGCCGGAGAGCAGGTCCTTGACCGGGTGGTTGGCGCCGCGATGGCCGGACGCGAGCTTGTACGTGTCGAATCCGAGCGCACGCGCCAGGAGCTGGTGGCCGAGGCCCACTCCGAGAAGCGGCACGCGGCCGAGGAGACGTTCGATCGCCTTGACGGCGTACGTGACGGCCGCCGGGTCGCCGGGCCCTGTACTGAGGAGCACGCCGTCGGGACGCATCCTGAGGATCCTCTGCGCGCTCGTGTTCCCCGGCACCACGGTGACGCGGAACCCGCCTCCGGTGAGGCGGGCGAGCAGCGATCTGGTGAGACCGAAGTCACAGGCGACCAGATGCAGCTCCGGCGTCGAGCGGCCCTGGGACGCCGCGGCCTCGTACGGCTCCCGGCAGGCGACCACCCTGGCGAGGTCCAGTCCCGCCATCAGCGGCAGACGCTGCGCCGCGCGGCGCAGCTCCTTCACGCCGCGCGGCTCCGTGCTGACCACGGCGCGGAGCGCCCCTTTGTCGCGCAGGTGCCGCGTCACGGCACGTGTGTCGACCCCGGTCACCGCCAGTACCCCGTGCTCCGCCAGCCAGTCAAGCCAGGTCTGTCGCGAGGCGCGGTTGAAGCGGTAGTTCGTGATCTCGCGGGCGATGATCGCCCGGGCGTGAGCCCTGTCCGACTCGTCGCGCTCGGCGTCGGCTCCGTAGTCCCCGTTCATCGGGAAGGTGAACGTGATCAGCTGTCCGCAGTGCGCCGGATCGGTGACGATCTCCTGATAGCCGCACATGTCCGTGGTGAACACCAGCTCTCCGCCCACGGAACCCGCGCCCACGAGCGCTTCGCCGGTGAACGTGGCGCCGTCCTCGAGGACGATGACCGCGGGATCAGGCAAGGTCGTCCCAGGCGATCCGGCCGGCGGCCACCGTGAGGCGGACCCTGCCGCGGAGCTCCTGACCGAGCCAGGGCGAGTTCGACGAGCGCGACTGCAGGGTCTCAGGCGCGACCCTCCAGGTCGTCGCCGGGTCGAAGACGCAGAGGTCGGCGGGGGCGCCGGCCGCCAGGGCGGGCGGGACCAGACCGGCGATCCGCGCCGGCGCCGTGCTCATGCGCGTCACCAGTGTGGCGAGGTCGAGGGCGCCCGTCTCCACGAGCCCGCTGTGGAGGACGCTGAAGGCCGTCTCGAGCCCGATGCAGCCGAACGGCGCCTCCTCGTAGGGGACCTCCTTCGCCTCCGACGCGTGGGGCGCGTGATCGGTGGCGACGCAGTCGACGAGACCGCTAGCCAGGGCCTCGACCAGTGCGGTGCGGTCCGTCTCGGCGCGCAGCGGCGGGTTCATCTTGAGGTTGGGGTCGAGCGTGTCGAGGCGCCGGTCGGTGAGCGTGAGGTGATGTGGGGTCGCCTCGGCGGTGACCCGTACCCCGGCCGCCTTGGCGCGGGCGATGGCCTCGAGCGACCGCGCCGTGCTCACATGGCAGACGTGCACGTCGGCGTCCTCGTAGGCGGCGATGTCGAGCGTGCGCGCCACGTCCAGGCTCTCGCAGAGGTCGGGGATGCCGGTGAGACCCAGGCGCGCGGACACGGGGCTCTCGTGCATCTGCCCGCCCTTGAAGAGCGAGTCGTCCTGGGCGTGGACGGCGACGAAGCGTCCGCTGACCTTGACGTACTGGAGGGCGCGACGCGTGATCGCCGCCGTGGGCAGCGGCCGGCCGTCGTCGCTGAAGCCGACAGCTCCGGCGGCGCCCAGCTCGCCCATCTCGGTGAGCTCCTCGCCCTGGAGGCCCTTGGTGACCGCGGCGAAGAAGCCGAGCGGCACCACGGCCTCGACCACGGCCTGGTCGGCGAGTCCTTTGAGCAGGCCGGCGTTGTCGACGACGGGGTCGGTGTTGGCCATGCCGAAGGCGGCCACGTAACCGCCGGCCGCTGCGGCCGCCGACGCGCTGGCGAGGTCTTCCTCGTCCTCGCGTCCGGGGGTGCGGAAGTGGGCGTGGAGGTCCACGAACCCCGGCAGCACGAGCATGTCGTGCGCGTCGACGACGCGGGCCTTCTTGGGGGCGGTGAGGTCCTCTCCGACCTCGGCGATCCGGCCCTTCTTGACGAGCACGTCACGCACGGCGTCGCCGCCGTCCGCGGGGTCGATCACCCGGCCGCGCCGGATCAGCAGGTCGGCGGCCGGGAGAGGCTTGTACCACGTCCGTTGCATCAGAGCACCTCCCCTTGCGCGACGCCGTCGCTGTAGCCGACGATCGTCCTGTACAGGATCGCCATGCGCACGGCGAGTCCGCTGAAGACCTGATGGGCGATCAGGTTCTCGTCGTCGTCGGCGATGTCCGAGGCGATCTCCACGCCCCGGTTGATCGGCCCGGGGTGCATCACCCGCTGCCCCGGGCGCAGGCGCGCCTGGGAGATGCCCCAGAGCCGGGCGTACTCGCGCAGCGACGGCAGGTAGGCCGAGCCCGGCTTGATGCGCTCACGCTGGATGCGGAGCAGGTAGATGACGTCGGCGTCCTTCAGGTTGGCGAGGTCGTACTCGACCTTCACCCCCATCTCCTCGATGCCGCGCGGCATGAGCGTGGGCGGAGCGACCAGGGTGACGTCCATGCCCAACATGCGGAACCCCATGATGTCGCTGCGCGCCACCCGGCTGTGCAGGATGTCGCCGATGATGAAGACCCGGAGGCCGTCGAGCTCGCGGCCCAAGTTCTGACGCATGCTGAACAGGTCGAGCAGGCACTGCGTGGGGTGCTGATGCTTGCCGTCGCCGGCGTTGACGACGCTCGCCTCGGTGTTGGCGGAGAGGATCTGGCAGGCTCCGGCGGACGGATGCCGCATGACGATGATGTCGGGCGAGTAGGCGCTCAGGGTGATGGCGGTGTCCTTGAGCGTCTCGCCCTTCTCCACCGCCGAGCCGCTCGCCTTGAGGGCCAGGGTGTCGGCCGAGAGGCGCTTGGCGGCGAGGTCGAAGCTGGAGGAGGTGCGCGTCGACGCCTCCCAGAAGAGATTGATGATCGTGCGGCCGCGCAGCGTGGGCACCTTCTTGATGTCCCTCTCCAGCACCGGCAGGAAGCTCTCGGCGGTGTCGAGCAGCAACTCCACTTCGGCGCGGGAGAGGTCCTCGATGCTGATCAGGTCACGTTTGGCCATCGCTCAGGCCTCCTTGCGCACGAGGACCACCTCGTCGACGCCGTCGCACTCGTCGACCCGCACGCTGATCCGCTCGTGCGGGGCCGTGGGCAGGTTCTTGCCGACGTAGTCGGGCCGGATGGGCAGCTCGCGGTGGCCGCGGTCCACGAGGACCGCGAGCTGCACGGCCGCCGGCCGTCCGAAGTCGAAGAGCGCCTCGATGGCGGCGCGGATCGTGCGTCCCGTGTACAGCACGTCGTCGACGAGGACCACCGTGGCGCCGTCGACGTCGAACGGCAGGTGCGTGTCCCTGACCACGGGCTGCGGCGTGCTGCGAGGGATGACCCCGACCGCGCCGCGGGCCGCGACGTCGTCGCGGTAGAAGGAGATGTCGAGGTCGCCACTCTCGACCTGCCGGCCGGCGACCTCGCACAGCAGTCTGTGGACGCGGGCGCCGATGAACGCGCCGCGGGTATGGATGCCGACGATGGCGAGCCTGTCCGCGGTGGGGTTCTTCTCGAACACCTCGTGGGCGATGCGCGTGATGGTCCGCGACATCTGCTCCGCCGTCAGGACGACCGTCTCGTTGGCTGGTCTGGGTCCCTGCATGAAAAAAGCGCCGCCGTGATCACCTGTCGGCGTACGGCAACGCTGCACCCCCTTTCCGTCTCTCCGGACGTGGATTAAAGGTCCGACGTACTGTAGCAGCAGGCCGGGGTCACGACAAGGAGCCGGCGGGGCTGGTCGCCGCCGGCGCCGGGCCCTGTGGCGGCACGCCCGTCGCCGGTCGCCCGGTGCCGCTCCTCAGATGGGCTGCCGGTCGGCCAGTCCCAGGGACTCGAGGAACTCGGCGAGGTCGTCGGGCAGCGGGCTGGAGCAGGTGACCTCGTGTCCGTCGTCGGGATGCGGGAACGTGAGTCGCGCGGCGTGCAGGAACTGCCGGCCGAGACCCTCCGGCCGCGGCGACCGGCCATACTGCAGGTCTCCGGCGACCGGGTGGCCCAGTGCGGCGAAATGCACCCGGATCTGGTGGGTGCGGCCGGTCTCGAGACGTACGCGCACGAGCGTGAACGCGCCGGCACGCGCCAGGGTCTCGAAATGGGTGACGGCGCGCTTGCCGGCGGGCGAGTGCAGCGCCATGCGCCTGCGATCGCGCACGTGCCGGCCGACGGGCGCGTCGATGGTGCCCTCGTCCTGCGCCAGGGAGCCGAGCAGCAGGGCGACATAGGTGCGCTGCACGAGACGCCGCTTCATGGCCGCCACCAGCCGCCGGTAGGCGTCCTCACGGCGGGCCACGACGAGGAGCCCCGAGGTGTCCTTGTCGAGGCGATGCACGATGCCCGGCCGCCGCGTGTCCCCGCCTCGCGCACCGGCGGCAGAGAGGCTGTCCGCCAGAGTGCCGTGCTCGTGACCCGGGGCCGGATGGACGACCACGCCGGCTGGTTTGTCCACCACGAGCACCCAGTCGTCCTCGTAGACGAGCGAGAGCGGGACGGCCTCGGTCGAGGGCGCCTGTGCGGCCGGCGGCACCGCGCGCCAGGCGACCGTCTCGCCGGCGTGCAGGATCTGCCTCTTGCGCGCCGGGCTGCCCTCCACCAGGACGAGTCCGGCGGCGATGAGGCGCTGTGCCGCGGCGCGGCTCAGTCGCAGGCGCTCCGCCAGCGCCACGTCGAGGCGCCGGCCGGCGTCCGCCGCCTCGGCGCGGAAAGTCCCGGACTCACTCACGGCGTCCGACGACGAGCTGCAGCCCGAGCAGAACTGTCCCGGCGACGATCGCCACGTCGGCGAGGTTGAACGCCGGCCAGAACGACACGCCGATGAAATCGACGACGGCGCCGTGGAACCGCAGCCGGTCGACGAGGTTGCCCACCGCGCCCCCGAGGATGACGCCCAGTGCAGGACGGTAGCGCGCGGGGCTCAGCACAAGGGCGACGGCGACGCCGGCGGCCACGACGGCCACCAGCACGACGACCGCGCCTCCCGCGCCGGCCAGACGGCTGAACGACACACCGGGGTTGTAGGTGAGGCCGACCCTGAGTCCGGGGAACGGCCGCCACGGCAGACGCCCGGCCAGCGAGCGCACCACGGCCTTGCTGGCCTGGTCGGCCGCCACCACCGCGACGGCGGACAGCAGTGCCGAGGCGTACCCCGTCCTACTTCTTGTCACGCGGCTTGGGTGCGGCGTCGAGCTCGAGATCGACGTGACCCATGGGGCAGGTGGGCACCTTGGTCTTGCCGCTCCGTCCCCCGTCGCTGACGACGATGCTCAGGGGATACGTCGCCTTGCACTGCTTGCAGTAGGCGAGCTTGGCCATGCGGCGCTCCTTTGGTCGCTCAAAGGCCGAGTCTACGCCGTGCGTCGTCCAGCGTCACGCCGGTCACGTGGAGGAGCTTGCGCCGCGATCGTCCGCCCGCGGACAGGGAGACCGCACGCCGGGTGACGCGCAGCTCCTGTGCGACGAACCGCACGAGCTCGGCGTTGGCGCGACCCTCGACCGGCGGGGCGGCGAGACGGATCCGCAGACGTCCGTCGGCGACGCCGGCCAGAGCGCTTCGCTGCGCTCCCGGTGTGACCCAGACCGCGAGGCTGAGGCCGCCGTCGCGGGTCTGCGTCAGTGGTCCTTTGTCACCAGTTGAACTCGTCCTCGTTCACCCCGGTGTCCACGTCGGCGAGAAGGTCGTCCTCCCCATCGAGCACGACGGGTTCGTCGTGGCCTTCGGCGGAGTCGCCATCCTCGTCTGCAGGGACCGGCGTAGAGGCCGTGATCTCGGGATCGTCAGCGTCGTCTTCGTCCTGCGGCGTCGACGGGCGCCGGGCACCCGCCTGCACGCCTCCGGGTCCGAGCGAGGGCGTACCTGCTGCGCCGACCGGCGTCCCGGGACGGGCGAAAGGCCGCGGCGCGTCGTCCGACGCGCTCGGCTCCTGTGGTGTGCCGGGTGTGGAGACCTGCGGCTCCTTCTCCGCCTCGTCCTGCCCGAGGTCCGGGACGTCGGCGGCCGCTGGGGCATCACCGGATGGGCTCGAGCGCTCCGGGGCCGACTCGCGGACGATGGCCGCCTTGATGGCCTCGGTGTGTCGTGTCAGGTCCTCGACGGGTGTGGGCGCGGTGGCCTCCGGCGTCTCGTGCAGCTGGCGCAGGTGGCCCTCGAGCAGTTGCTGGAACTTGAACCGGAAGCCCTCCTCGGCGCTACGGAGCTTGGCCATGGACTGCTCGATCGCCTGACGCTCCGAGTAGGCCTCGTTGATCAACTGGCGTGCCTTGAGCTCGGCGTCCTGAAGGATGAGCTGCGCCTCCTTGGCGGCGTTCTGCTTCTGCTCCTCGGCACTGGCCTGGGCGTTGACGAGCGTCTTCTGGAGGGTCTCCTCGATCCGCTTGTAGCCGGCCACCTTCTCCTCGAGCGACTCCACCCGCTCGCCGAGGTCGATGTTCTCCTTGAAGAGCCGCTCGTACTCGTCGGCGACCTCGTCCAGGAACTCGTCGACCTCCGCGTCGTGGTACCCACGCATGCCGCGTTTGAACTCCCTGTGGCGGATGTCGAGCGGTGTGAGCTTCATCATCTCCCCTCTCGGTCACGCGGTCCTCGGCCGCGCGTCGTCGGCTGCCTATCTAGTGCGACGCGGCGGCGTCAGTTCCTTGGCGCGTTCGGCTGCGGCGGCGACTGCCACGGCCAACGCCTCCGCGACCCCGCGCTCCTCCAGGGCCGCGATGGCCGCGGCGGTCATGCCGCCGGGAGTGGCCGCCGCGGCGATCACCGTCTCCGGGTCGCCCTCGCGCGCCAGGACCGCCGCCGCGCCGTGCGCGCCGGCCACGGCGAGGCGGCGGGCGGCGTCCGGCTCGAGCCCTCTCCGCTCCCCGGCGCGGGCGAGATCGTGCACCAGCGCGGCGAGCACCCCCGGCATGCAGCCGGCGACGGCGGTCGCGGCGTCGAAGTCCCCTTCGTCGAGGGCCACCACCTCGCCGGCGCGGGCGAAGAGCTCTTCGACGGCGGCCGCGCGAGGGCCCAGCGTGCCGGGCACGAAGAGGAACACCCCCAGTCCCAGGGCTGCGGCGACGTTCGGCATCACGCGCCCGACGCGGGCTCCGTCCGGGAGCGCCGCACGCAGATCGGCGAGCGGGACGCCGGCCGCCACCGAAACCAGTGCGCGCGACCCGAGCAACGGAGCCGTCTCCGTCAGCACGTCCTGGACCTGCTGCGGCCGTACGGCCACGATCACGAGCTCCGACCGCTCCACGAGCCCCAGGAGGTCCGGGGCGACGTCGGCGCCCATCGCCTGCGCCGTCGCCTCGGCGGCGCTGCGCGACACGTCGAAGTAGCGGAGACCCGGCGCGTCCTCCAGGCCAGGCCGGCTCCATCCCTGGCCGAGCGCGCGGGCGATGTGTCCCGCCCCGATGAATCCCACGTCCATGGCAGCCTCGCGGTGGGCGGCGCCGGGGTCCCGCCGCGCAGGAGCGCGGCGCCGCGGATCAGAACTGGTTGAAGAAGCCTTTCTCCATGAGCCGCGCGCGCTCCTCCGCCGAGACCTCGACGTTGCGGGGAGTCAGCAGGAAGATCTTCTCGCCCACACGCTGCATGCCGCCCTCGAGCGCGTAGGTCAGGCCGCTGCAGAAGTCGATCAGCCGCTTGGCCAGCTCGGTGTCCGAGCCCTGCAGGTTGAGGATCACCGGGACGTCGACCTTGAACTTGTCGGCGACCTGCTGGGCGTCGTTGAAGTTCTTGGGGACGACGAGGTGGACCTCGACACGCGTGGGGCGTCGCGGCTCGAGGGCGCGCACGGGCGCTTGCGGCGCCACGGATGACGAGCGGCGGCGCGGCTCGTCGGTGAAGATGTCGTCGTAGTCGCTGCGGCTGCGCCCGCTGTTCAGCTTGCGGACGTTCGGGCGCTCCTGGTAGGAGCGCTCCAGCTCTTCCTGAGGGGCGAGCGTCTCATCCTCGTCGTAGTCGTCCTCGTCATCGGCGATGCCGAAGTAGACGGCCGTCTTGTGCCACCACTCGCCTATGCCCATGAGGTCCCTCCCGGGATCAGAAGAGCACGCTCCCCACGCGGATGATGGTCGCCCCTTCACGGACGGCCACCTCGTAGTCGGCGCTCGTGCCCATCGACAGCTGCTCGAAAGTATATGTCCCACTCCATGTCGTCGAAAGCCGTTCCGCGAGCTCGCGCGTGCGGGAGAAGAACGGGCGTGCGTCCTCGGCGTCGTCGAACAGGGGCGGCATGCACATGAGGCCGGTGAACCGGACCTTGGGGTATGCCGCCGCAGCCTCGAGGAAGCGGTCGACCTCCGTGAGCGCCACGCCGCTCTTGCTCGCCTCGCCGCCGATGTTCACTTCGAGCAGCACGTCGGTGACCTGCGCGGCCCGCTTCTCGATCTCTCCCACGACGCTCAGGCTGCCCACGGAGTGGATGAGGCTCACGAGGGGCAGCACGAGCCTTGTCTTGCGGCTCTGCAGATGGCCGATGAAGTGCCAGTCGAACGCCTCGCCGTGGAGCTCGTGCTTGGCGACGAGGTCCTGGGCCCTGTTCTCGCCGATGAGGCGCACGCCGGCCTCGTGCAACGCGCCGAGATGCTCGGCGGACACGTACTTGGTCGCCACGAGCACACGGACGTCGCCCGGGTCGCGACCGGCTACCCGGGCGGCGTCGGCGACCCGGTCCTCGACCTCCGCGAGCTGTTCGCGGACCTTTTCGGCGTCGGGGATGAACTGTCTGACCACTGCTGCCTCCTCGGCGGCGCTCCGCGGCGGCGCGACTCCGGCCCGCTCACAACGCCGGCCGGTCGCGCTGGCTACTTCTGGAGCCGCCTCATGCTTCCTGCCGCCATGCTATCGCCAGATGCCGCCCCGTCGCCCCCCGCTCGCGGCGATGCGAGAAGAAACGGGCGTCGGAGGCGGTGCAGAGCCCGGCCACCGAGACCGCCGCCGGCGGCACGCCGGCACGCTCGAGGTCCGCGCGGGCGCAGTGCCAGAGGTCGACGGCGCCGGCTCGCGTGCCGCATCCGGGGAAGCGCGCCTCGAAGCGGCGTCGCAGGGCGTCATCCACCCGGAAGCGACGCGGGCCGATGCTGGGCCCGACGGCGGCGGCGAGCAGGCGGCGGTCCCTGCCGAGCCGCTCTGCCGCTGCGCCGACGATGCCGGCGAGCAGGCCGCGCCAGCCGGCGTGGACCGTCGCCAGTGCGCGCCCCATGGTCCCTTCCGCGACGATCACCACCGGCAGGCAGTCCGCGTAGCTGACGGTGAGGCCGAGTCCCACCGCGTCCGTGAGCAGCCCGTCGCGCCCCGCAAGGACGGAGGCCGCGTCGAAGGCGCCCCGCCCGGCCTCGTGCTCTCCCACCCAGGCGAGCGCGACGCCGTGGACCTGGCCCGGCACGACGAGCCGCTCTTGAGGCACTCCGAGCGCGGCGCAGAGGCGGCGCCGGTTCTCCGCCACGGCGGCGGGGTCGTCGCCGACGGAGAGGCCGAGGTTCAGGCTGTCGAACGGCGGCGGCGAGACGCCCCCTGTGCGCGCCGGGAAGGCCGCTCGCACGCCGGCCGCCTCCCACGCGAGCCAGCTCACGCCGTCGCGCTCACACCACTCCATCGCGGGGCCCGTCACCCGAACCAGCCTCCCGGCAGGAGGAGCGTGAAGAGGCGCAACACCCGTCCGAACGTGGCCTGGTAGAAGCCGGGGACCAGGAGCATGAGCATGAAGAGGCCGAGGAACACGAAGTTGCCGTAGCGGTCGAGCTCGGCCCACCGGCGGTAGGCCGTCCGCGGCAGGAACCCGCCCACCACGCGCGATCCGTCCAGCGGCGGGATGGGGATGAGGTTGAGCGTGCCGAGGATGACGTTGAGCACGAACAGCATCCAGCACATCTCGAGCAGGAACAGGCTGCGGGTGTGGACCAGCCAGATGAGCCCGGCCGCGGCCACGGCGAGCAGATAGTTGGTGAGCGGGCCGGCGGCGCCGACGAGGGCCATGCCGCGTTGTCCGTCCCGGAAGTAGCGCGGGTCCACCGGGACGGGCTTCGCCCAGCCGAAGAAGAAGGCGCCGCCCGAGCCGAGGAACGTCACCACCAGCATGACGGTCCCCCAGGTGTCCAGGTGATCGACCGGGTTGAGCGTCAGTCGCCCGTGGGCCTTCGCGGTCGGGTCGCCGAGCACGTGCGCGACCCAGCCGTGGGCGAGTTCGTGGAGCACGAGGCTCACCAGCAGCAGCGGCGACACGAGGAGGAACTCGAGCAGCAAGCCGCCGTCCCTCACGTCTCCTCCCTCATCCGCGCCGCCGCCGTGAGCTCCTCGTCCGGCGTCGACACGATGCCGTTCAGCTTCAGGTGGAGCACGCTGCGCAGCACCTTGCCCATATGCGGGCCGGGAGCGAAACCGAGTCCGAGGAGGTCGCGGCCGCCGATCGCCAGGCGGACGTGGCGTGTGACGTCGACGAAGTGCGCCAGCCGACTGGCGGCGATCCCCGAATCGTCGAGCGTCATCGCGGCGAGCAGAGCCTCGACCGGCTCGCCGACCGCCAGGTCGTACAACTCCGCCTCGCTCGGCCCGCGGGCGATGCGGTCGAGCAGCCGTCGGGCCACGACCAGCGAGCGCTCGAGCACATTGGCGTCCTGGGCGCGCACGCGCATGCGCTCCGTCCAGATGGCGATCTCCTCCGGGTCGAGGTCGCGCAGCAGCCACACGAGACGCAGACGCCATCGGGGCGCCTCGTCTTCGAGGTCGTGCGCCGCGCGCAGCTGATCGGCCCTCCTGACCAGCCGTCGCGTGCGCCGGTCCACACGCAACCGCCCGTGGATGGCGGGCCACACTCCGATCTCCTCGACGCGGCGCAGCGAGAAGTCGACCTTCTCCTCGTCCAGGAGACTGACCAGCTCGTCGCGGAGCCGTGCCGAGGAGAGGTCGCCGACGAGGTCCATCGCGCAACACGCGCGCGCCAGGCTCAGGGTGCGTTCGTCCATACGCAGCCCGTAACGGTTCTCGTACCGGATGGCGCGCAGGATCCGGGTGGGATCCTCGATGAAGCTCAGGTTGTGGAGGACCACGATGCGCCCCGCCCGGAGGTCCTCGCGGCCGCCGAAGTAGTCGTAGAGATCGCCGAAGGTCCCGGGCTTGAGCGACACGGCCATGGCGTTGATGGTGAAGTCGCGACGCGCGAGGTCGCTGCGGATGCCGGCGTGCTGGACCTTGGGCAGCGCGCCGGGATAGTCGTACGACTCGGCACGGGTGGAGGCGACGTCCACGCGCAGGCGGTCCGGGCCGTCACCGGCCACGACCACCGCGGTGCCGAACTTGGTGTGCGGTCGCACATGGCCTTTGAGCCGCGCGGCGAGCTCGGCGGCGAAAGCGATGCCGTCGCCCTCCACCGCGAGATCCACGTCGAAGCCGGGCTCGCGCAGCATGAGGTCGCGGACGGCGCCGCCGACGAGGTAGCAGCCGCGCACGCCGGCGGCCACCGCCTGGACGTGGCGCAGAAGGTCGTCCCGCCCGAGCTCACCGAGCGGTCCGGCGAGATTCACCGTCACGGGGGCGGCGGGCTCCCGGGGTGGCGCGCCTGCCACGGTGCGGCGCGACACCATGCCGAGGAGCGCATCCACGGCCACGCCGTCGTGGATGCTCGCCCCGGTCTGCTCGCCGACGACCGGCATCCACCCCACCTCGTCCTGCGCCAGCCGGAGCGCCACTCTCTCCAGGGGCGTCCGCGACCACAGCAGCGGTACGCGCGACGTCATGACCGCCTTGGCCGGCGCATGCCCCAGACCGTGGGCCGAGGCGCGCTCCAGGTCGGCGAGCGCGACGCGCCCGATGAGGCGGTCGTCACGCACCACGCCGACACCGCCGATCCCTTCGCGGCGACACTGCAGCGCCGCCTCGTCCACCTGGGTCGACTCCAGCACGGTGGGCGGGCCCGGCTCGAGCGCGTCGAGGGCCACACGGGTAGGCGCGACCGCGGCGGGAGCCGCCGCCGCGACGGCCGCCGCGACTTCGCCCAAGGGGGCGTCCTTGACCACGGCGGAGGCGGCCGCGGTGTGACCGCCGCCGCCCACCGCGCGGAGCGCCTCCGCCACGTCCAGCCGGCCCCCGCGGCTCCGTGCAGTCACGAACACGCGTCCTTCCATCTCCACCAGGAGGAAGTAGGCGTCGCAGCCCGTCAGGTCCATCACCCGATGGGCGACCACGCTCACTCCCTCCACGTAGAGGTCCTCACGCAGCGCCGACAGCAGCACCGAGGCTTCGGGTATCGGCAACTCCTCGGCCGTCTCGAGGGCGGCCGCCAGCGTGAGACGCTGAGCGGGCGTCAACGCATTGGCGAGCCATTTCTCGAGCAGCTCGGTGTCGGCACCGGCGCGCATGCAGAAAGCCAGCGCCTCGGCGTCCCGGGTGGTGGTCGTCGCGAACGTGAGTGAGCCGGTGTCCTCGTGGATGCCGAGTGCGAACACGGTCGCCTCGAAGGGAGTCACCGGGATGCCGCGCTCGGCGATGATGCGTACGAGCAGCGTGACGAGGGAGCCGTCGTTCGAGCTCACCAGCGCATCCGCTGCCAGATAGTCGGGCAGTTCGTCGGCGTGGGCGTGATGATCGAACGCGATGACCTGCACGCCTTCGCGACCGCACAGGTCGCCGAGGTCGCCGAGCCGGCCGGCGTGTACCGTGTCGACGAGGATGAGGCGACGCACACTGTCGCGGTCCACGTCCGCGGGATCGACCACCGGGACGGCATCGGCGTACAGGGCCTGGAACTCCCTCACGTTGCGGTTCACGGCGCCGCCGAGGCAGAGGCGTGCCTCCGGATACAGCTTGCGGGCCGCGACCATGGCGGCGAACGCGTCGAAGTCGGTGTTGGTGTGTGTGGCGATGAGCTCGGGCGTACGCATGAGTGGAGTATACGCGGCGCCTGCGTCGACCCGGTCAGGCCTTGAGCAGCCAGGCCAGCTCCTCGCCGAACGCGTCGCGCACGGCGTCGGCGAGCGGCGCGTGCACCGCGTCACGCAGACCGGGGTCCGCCGCCAGGAGGTCGGCGGCCAGCTCGCGGGCCCGCAGCAGCGCCGTGCGGTCGCGCGCCAGACGGGCCAGCTTCAGGTCGGATCTGCCGGCCTGGCGCGCCCCCATCACCTGTCCCTCGCCGCGGATCTCCAGGTCCCGGTCGGCGAGCTCGAATCCGTCCGTCGTCTCCAGCAGCGCCTCGAGTCGCGCCTGTGAGGCGCCTGTCTCGGCCGTGGCGAAGAGCAGGCAATACGACCTCTCGCGGCCGCGTCCGACCCGGCCACGCAGTTGGTGCAGTTGCGCCAGGCCGAAACGCTCCGCTCCTTCGATGATCATGACCGTGGCGTTCGGGACGTCGATGCCGACCTCCACGAGACTGGTCGCCACGAGGACGTCGACCTCCCCGTTCTTGAAGGCACGCATCACGGCGTCGCGGTCAGTCGGCTTGAGCTGGCCGTGCGCCACCGCCACACGGGCGGCGCGGAACGGTCCGCGCTGCAGGCGCTCGGCCTCCGCCACCGCGGTGGCGGCCGAGATGGACTCCGACTCGTCGATCGCGGGGCAGACGACGTACGCCTGCCTGCCGCGGGCGATCTGTTTGCGTACGAAGTCGTACCCTGCTTCGCGTCTGTCCTCTTCGACGACCCTCGTCACCACCGGTCGCCGTCCGGCCGGAAGCCCGGCGATGGTGGTCACGTCCAGGTCGCCGAACACCGTGAGCGCGAGCGTCCTCGGGATCGGGGTCGCCGTCATGTGGAGCACATGGGGAGCGACGCCGTCACGCTCCGCCCGGCGCACGAGGGCGTCGCGCTGCTCCACCCCGAAACGGTGCTGCTCGTCCACGACGAGCAGCCCGAGGGCGCGGAAGCGCACGTCCTCCTGCAGCAGCGCGTGCGTGCCGACGGCGAGCCGTGTCTCTCCGGCGGCGATGCGGGCGAGCGCCGAGCGCCGCTCTCTGGCCGTGAGCGACGCCGTGACGAGCTCCGTCGGGACGAGCGCGCCCGCCAGTCCGACGGCCGTCTCGGCATGTTGTGCGGCCAGCGTCTCCGTGGGCGCCAGGAGTACGCCCTGCAGTCCCGCCTCCGCAGCCCGCACGAGACAGTACAGGGCCACCACGGTCTTGCCGGAGCCGACGTCGCCCTGGAGCAGGCGACGCATCGGCGCCTCCCGTTGCAGGTCGGCCTCGAGCTCCTCGAGCGCTGCCGACTGATGCTCCGTGAGCTCGAACGGCAGTGTCTCGAGGAAGGCGCGCGCAAGCCCACCCGGCGCGGAGAACGCCGGTGCGCGCACGCGGCACTGCTGCTCCTGCTTGTGGAGCAGCAGTCCTATCTGCATGAGGAGCAGTTCCTCGAGCACCAGGCGGTCACGCGCCGGCCTCGCCTCCGCCAGTGTCCGCGGCAGGTGCACGGCGGTGACGGCGTCGGCGCGGCTCGGCAGGCGCTCGCGCACCCGCAGCCGCGCCGGCAACGGGTCGGGAAGCCGACGCATGACAGGGGCGAGTTCATGCAGCAGGGCGCGCAGCAGCTTCGCCGACACCTGCTCCCCGGCAGGGTAGACGGGCACGACACCCTCCGTGTGCACCCCTTCCCCGTCCCCCTCTTCGAGGATCTCGTGCCCTTTGACCAGGAACTGCAGTCGTCTGCCCTGCGGCCGGAACGTGCCCCGCAGACTCAGTCGCATCCCCTCAGTGAGGACCTTCATGAGGTAGCCCTGGTTGAACCAGACCGCCTCGAGGGCCCCGGTGTCGTCGCTCAGGACCGCCGTCACGATATCCACGCGACGCCGTGCGGTCCTTCCCGCACGTACACGCACCACCATCCCACGGACCGTGGCTTCCTCCCCCACCTTGAGGTCGCGGATCGCCTTGCGGTCGCGGAAGTCCTCGTAGCGGCGCGGGAAGTGGTCGATGAGGTCGCCCACGGTGTGGAGCCCGAAGGCGGAGAGCCGTCGCGCCACGGAGGGCGTCACGCGCCCGAGATCCGCCAGCGGAGCGGCGAGGACGTCGGGGCCGAGCGCGAGGCGCGTGACCGGCGGCCGTTCCGTGTACAGGCCGCCGCCGAAGCGGTGCGGAAGCGGCGGCGCGGTCACTCCACGATCATCGCGAACGCCGCCGTACCCGGGCCGATGTGCGTACCCACGACGGCGGCGACGTGACCCTGCCAGACGAAATGGGCGTTCGGCCGGCAGGACTGGATGAGCTCGCGGATCTGCTGCGGCTCGTCGTCGGTGTCGGCGTCGATGGTGCAGAACCAGATGTGGTCGTCGGGGCGGCTGTGCTCGTCGAGATACCGCCGCATGGCGGCGAAGGCCTTCTTCTGACCCCGGACCTTGGCGTATCCGGTCATCGTGCCGTCGACCACGTGGATGAGCGGCTTGATGTCGAACACGCCGCCGACGAACGAGGCGGCGAGCCCGATGCGGCCGCCGCGCCGCAGATACTCCAGGGTCGCCGCATGGATGAGTACGCGTGACTCGTCCCTGTACCGCTCGACATAGGCCTTGGCCGCGTCCAGCGTGCACCCGTCGGCGAGGTGCGCCCGGAGACGTTCGGCTCCCAGGGCGAGCGCACTCGTCACCGTGCGCAGGTCGTACACATGGACGTTGTCGATCTCCTCCGCGGCCTGCTGGGCGGCGCGCACCGTCCCGCTCATCTCCCCCGAGATGTGCAGCGAGAAGACGTGCTCGTAACGCTCGCGCGCCGCCTGGTACGTGGCGAGAAACTCGCCCGCCGTGGGCTGTGAGGTGGTGGGCAGGATGTCAGATCCCCTGAGCTTGGCGAAGAACTCCTTGTAGGTCATGTCGACGCCGTCACGGAACATCTGATCGCCGAAGTGGACCTTGAGCGGCACGAGATACAGGCCGGGCTGGTCGAACCAGCCGTCTGGCGGATCGCAGGTGGAGTCCATGACGATGGCGGTGTTCTCGAGGGTGAGCAGGTCCGTCACTGTCGAGCCTCCTCTGGCGGGTTCGGCGTCGAAGGGTGGCTGTCGTTCACTGTCGTCCGCGCCTGCGGCGCGCCCGACGATGAGGCCGCTGCGTCGTTCACTGTCGTCCGCGCCTGCGGCGCGCCCGACGATGAAGCCGCTGCGTCGTTCACTGTCGTCCGCGCCTGCGGCGCGCCCGACGATGAGGCCGCTACGTCGCTCACTGTCGCCCGCGCCTGCGGCGCGCCCGACGATGAGGCCGCTACGTCGCTCACTGTCGTCCGCGCCTGCGGCGCGCCCGACGATGAGGCCGCTACGTCGCTCATTCGGCGCTCGCGAGGATCGGATACAGCGGCTGACCGCCCTCGTGGAAGCTGACCTCGGCGTCGGGCGCCAGACGGGCGGCGATCTCGGCAAGTCGTTCGCGCGTGGTCCCGGGGGATCCGTTGAGCGCCGTGAGTACGGTGACGTAGTCGGCGCCCCCACGGACGAACTCCGCCAGCACCCCGCCAAACGCGCCTTCGATGTCGTCGGCGGCGGCCACCAGCTTGCCGTCGACGATGCCCATCGCCTGTCCCTTCTTGACCTCGACCCCGTCCAACTCCGAATCGCGCACGGCATGCGTGACCTCACCACAGCGGACATCGGCGATGGCATCCTCCATCAGGCGGGCGTTGCCGACCGCATCCTCGCCGGGGTCGAAGGCGACCATGGCGGCGAGTCCGCTGGGGATGGACCTGGACGGGACCACGGCGATGTGCAGGGGACTCATCCCTGCGGCCTGCTCCGCGGTCAGGATCACGTTGCCGTTGTTGGGCAGGATCACGACCTCCTCAGCGCCGAGGGCCTCGACGGCGTCAAGCAGCTGGGCGGCGCTGGGGTTCATGGACTGGCCGCCGTCGACGACGGCGTGGCATCCCAGATCGCGGAAGAGCTGCTGGTTGCCGGCACCGGCGACCACGGCCACCACCACGCTGCCCCCCTCGCCGATCTCCGGCGTCGACGTGGTGGGCATCGCCAGCCGCTCGTCGCGTTCACGCGTCTGGGCGTGCATGTCGTTGATCTCCACGTCGCCGATCGCCCCGTGCCGCACGGCCTCGCTGAGGACGACACCGGGGTCGTTGACGTGCACGTGGATCTTGACGGTGCGCTCGTCTCCGACGACGAGAGCGCTGTCCCCGAGCGGCGCGAGGAAGGCCTCGAGCGCCTCGCGGTCGATGGCCGTCCCGGTGAGCAGCAGGCTCGTGCAGTAGCGGTACTCGGAGAGCTCGCTGGGCTGTTCGACGACCACACGTCTCTCCGGCGGCATCGGCGCGGCCACGGGTCCGACGGCGGCACGAGCGGCCAGGCGGGCGCCGGCGGCGATCCTCCCGCCGCGGACAAGGTCGTGGATGCCCGCGGCAAGCCCCCGGAAGAGCACGAGAAGGCCATAGCCGCCGGCGTCCACGACCCCGGCCTTCTGCAGGGCCGGCAGCTGCGCGGTCGTGTTCTCGACCGCGACCCTGCCGGCCTCCTCGACGGCAGCCAGCAGGTGCTCGAGTCCGAGGCCGTCCGGCACCGCCTGTGCCGCCGTCGCCATCTCGCGGATGACCGTGAGCATGGTGCCTTCGACGGGCTCCTTGACCGCCCGGTAGGCGGCGTGTTGTCCCTCCATCACCGCCTGCTTGAACACGGCCGTGTCGAGCGAGTTGGCCTGCCCCCACACGTCGCAGATGCCACGGACGATCTGGGACAGGATGACGCCCGAGTTGCCACGCGCGCCCATGAGCGACCCCTTGGTGACCGCGGCGGCCACCGACGGGATGTCGGTCACATCGCTCTGCTCGAGTTCTTCCACCACGGCGCGCACGGTGAGCGCCATGTTGGTCCCCGTGTCGCCGTCCGGGACCGGGTAGACGTTGAGGTCGTTGATGAGCTGGCGCTCAGCCTCGACGGCGGAGAGTGCGGACTGGATGACGCTGACGGCGGCGGCCCGGACGATCAATCCTGGAGATCCTCGACGCGCACGTTGATCTGCCCGACGGGGATGCCGCTCACCCGCTCGAGCTGGTAGCGGACCTGCTCCTGCAGGTTCGCCGTGACCTGTGCGATGTTGACGCCGCGCTCCATCACCACACGCAGCCCGATGTCGACGCTGCCCTCGCTCACGGAGAGCTCCACACCCTCCGCGTCGGAGCCGCGGAGGAACCTGGCGATCCGCTTGACCGCGGGCTCCTGCATGCCGACGACGCCGTAGGTGACGCGTGCAGCCTCTCCGACCAGCCTGGCGATGACCTGGTGGGCGACGGTGACGCCGCCGCTCAAGGTCCGGCTCGTGAACGGGATCCGCAGGTCCGGCTGTGACATGTCGTCCTCTCAGCCCTCGGGAAGGCGGCGGGTCGCCTCCGTCGCGAACATGGATGTCCCTCTGGTGGACGTCATCAGTGCGCTTCGTCGATGATGTGCGAGCGGGACATGACACGGACCCCCGTTTGCGTTCCCCGGCGGCCTGAAGGATACTAGCGCGACTGTCAGGCAAGCAAGCTGAGGAACACCCATGTCCAAGATCTGCGTGAGCTGCGGCAAGGCCCCCGCGATCGGCAACAACCGCAGCCACTCGAACCGCGCCACCAAGCGCCGTTTCGACCCCAACCTGCAGCGGGTCCGCATCCTCGTGGACGGCCGTCCGCGGAACGCCTACGTGTGCGTCCGCTGTCTCAAGTCAGGCCGCGTCACCAAAGCCGTCTGAGACCGATGAGAGCCGGCACGCCGGCGTCCGACGCGTGCTCCGGAGCCCCGCCTCGAGGCGGGGCTTCTGCGTGCGGGCGCGGCGCCGGGCGACTCCACGGCGAGGAGCTCTGATGGCCGAGCATCCGGTCGCTTACGCGGCGCTCTTCGCCTTCATCTGCGCCCTCATCGCCGTGGCGGCCGCGGCGCTGAACGACTGGCTGCGCAAGTAGGGGGCCGCAGCCGACAGGTCGGGCGCGCCGGCGCTCTCTGTCGGACGCCGCCGCTCAGGGCAGTGTCTTGGCGAGGTTCGCCATCTCGAGCGCGGTCGCAGCGGCGCTCCAGCCCTTGTTGCCCGCCTTGGTGCCGGCACGCTCGACGGCCTGCTCGATGGTGTCGGTGGTGAGCACACCGAAGATGACCGGCACGCCGCTGTCGAGCGTCACCTTCGCGATGCCTTTGGCGGCCTCGGCGGCGACGTAGTCGAAGTGCGGCGTCCCGCCGCGGATGACCGCGCCGAGACAGACCACGGCATCGTAGGCGCCGCTCTCCGCCAGGCGCTTCGCCACCAGCGGCATCTCGAAGGCGCCCGGCACCCAGGCCGCATCCACGTCGCCGTCGTCGACGTCGTGCCGCTTGAGGCAATCGAGCGCACCCTCGTACAGCCGAGTCGAGATGAGCTCGTTGAAGCGTCCCACCACGAGGGCGAACCTGAGCCCCTTGCCGTTGAGCCTGCCTTCGTAGGTCGTCATGTCGTGACTCCTCTCCTTACCCCTCGAGGCCCTCGTCCTGGCTGAAGAGATCCTCGTGCTCGAGCATATGGCCCATCTTGTCGCGCTTGGTGCGCAGGTAACACCGGTTGCCCTCGTGCGGCGGCACCTCGATCGGCTCCCGCGCCGTCACGTGCAGGCCGTAGCCCTCGAGCGCCACGATCTTCTTGGGGTTGTTGGTCATGATGCGGATGGTGGAGAGGCCGAGGTCGGCGAGGATCTGCGCCCCCGTCCCGTAGTCCCTCAGGTCGGGCGCGAACCCCAGCTCCACGTTGGCCTGCACCGTGTCGTACCCCTCCTCCTGCAGCGCGTACGCCTTGAGCTTGTTGATGAGGCCGATGCCGCGACCCTCCTGGCGCATGTACAGGACCACGCCGAGGCCTTCGGCCTCTATGCGCCGCAGGGCTTCCGCGAGCTGCGCGCCGCAGTCGCAGCGCAACGAGCCGAACGCGTCGCCCGTGAGGCACTCGGAGTGCACCCGCACGAGGACGTCCTTCTTGCCCGCGACGTCGCCCTTGACGATGGCCACATGGTGGCCGCCGTCGAGCACCGACTCGTAGCCCACGGCCCTGAAGTCGCCGTACCTGGTCGGGAGGGCGACCGTCGCCGCCCGGCGCACCAGGCGCTCGTTGCGGCGCCGGTACTTGATCAGGTCGGCGACGGTGATGATCCGCAGGCCGTGCCGGCGGGCGTACGGGATCAGGTCGGGCACCCGCGCCATGGTGCCGTCGTCGTTCATGATCTCGCAGATGACGCCGGCGGGGTTCAGGCCGGCGAGCCTGGCGAGGTCCACGGCCGCCTCCGTCTGACCCGAGCGCTCCAGCACCCCGCCCGGGCGCGCCATGAGCGGGAAGACGTGGCCCGGCTGCACGAGGTCGTCCGGCTTGCTCTCCGGATCGATCGCGACCTGGATGGTGTGCGCCCGGTCGGCCGCCGAGATACCGGTCGTCACGCCCTCGCGCGCCTCCACCGACACCGTGAAGGCGGTCTGGAGGCGCGCCTCGTTGTGGCTCGTCATCGGCGGCAGGTCGAGTTCTCCGCAGCGCTGCGGAGTCAGTGCGAGACAGACGAGACCGCGCCCCTCCTTGGCCATGAAGTTGATCTTCTCGGCGGTCGCGAACTGCGCCGCCAGGGTGAGGTCGCCCTCGTTCTCGCGGTCCTCGTCGTCGCAGACGATGACCATGCGTCCCTCGCGGAGGTCGTCGATCGCCTCCTCGATGGTCGCGAACGGCTCGCCGTGGCGGTCCTCCTGCGTGGGACCGGCCAAGCCCGCGTCGCTTTCTCGAACCGTCATCAGAACCCCGCTTCCGCTAGCTTCTCCCAGGTGAGTCCGTCCTCCGGCCCGCGGCCGGTGACGAACGCATGGACGTACTTGGCGATCAGGTCGGCCTCCAGGTTCACGCGGGACCCGACCCTGAGACGTTTGAGCGTGGTCACCGCGGCCGTGTGCGGGATGAGCGCGACCCGCAGGCGCCCTCCGCCGACCGCGACCACGGTGAGACTCACGCCGTCGACGGCCACCGACCCCTGGGCCACCGTGACCCGGGCCACGGCGTCCGGGGCCTCGATCTCCACGACGAGGGCGTTGCCTTCAGGTGTGACCGAGGCCACCTCGCCCACTCCGTCGACGTGCCCGCTGACGAGATGACCACCGAGTCGCGAGCTCAGCGTGAGCGCCCGCTCGAGGTTGAGACCGTCGCCCGGGCGACGCTCCGCCAGCGTGGTACGGCGCACCGTCTCGGGCATGGCGTCGGCGGTGAAGCCGTCTGGGCGCAGCGCCGTGACGGTGAGACAGACGCCGTCGGTGAGGATGCTGTCGCCGACGGCGGCGTCGATCACCGTCGACGCCCTCACGTCGAGCGCGACACTTGCGGCCGTGACCTGCGTGCCGCGCAGGACGCCGACCTCTTCCACGATACCGGTGAACATTCAGGCGTCCCCCCGCACCAGGGCGCCGCTGACCACGAGGTCGTCGCACACGCGGCTCCATTCCACGTCCCGCAACCGCCAGGCGTCGGCGACCGCCGCCACCGCCGGAGCCGCCAGCAGGTCGGGGGCGCCGCGCCCGACGATCATTGGCGCGACGAACAGGACCAGGCGGTCGATCAGGCCGGCCGCGAGCAATCCGCCGGCCAGTGTGGGCCCTCCTTCGCAGAGCACGTCGAGGAGGCCGCGGGCGGCGAGCGCCTGCAGGGCATCACGCGGATCGGACGACCCGAGCTCGATCAGATCGACGCCCCGCTCGCGGAGGCGGCGGCGTACGACCTCCGTGGCCTGATCGGCGATCACGAGGGTGGGAGTCCGGCGCGCCGTCGCCAGCAGCTTGGAGTCCCACGGCAGGGCGCCGTCGCGTGTGATCACCACGCGGACCGGATCACGCCCGTCCACCAGACGCACGGTGAGCTCAGGGTCGTCCCTGCGCACCGTCCCCACACCGACCAGGACGGCGTCGGTGCGGGCGCGCAGCTGGTGGACTGCGCGCCGGCTGTCCGGACAGCTGATCCAGCGGGCATCGCCGGTGGCGGCGGCGACCTTGCCGTCGAGGGTGACCGCCGCCTTGTAGGTCACCAGCGGCAGGCCGGTCTCGTGGTACTTGAGGAAGGGCGCGTTCTGTCTCCGGGCACGGGCCCCGTAGCGGGCCTCGTCCAGCTCGACGGTGACGCCGCCCTCACGGAGGCGCCGCAGGCCACGTCCGTCGACGCGCGGGTCGGGGTCGCGCACGGCGACCACGGCGCGCGCGATCCCCGCCGCGAGCAGGGCGTCGGCGCACGGCGGCGTCCTGCCGTGGTGGCTGCAGGGCTCGAGCGTGCAGAAGAGCGTGGCGCCGCGGGCGCGGGGGCCGGCCTCGGCCAAAGCCAGCGCCTCGGCGTGCGGCCGTCCTGGGGCGAGGTGCCAGCCTCTGCCGACCACCTCGCCGTCGTTGACGAGCACCGCGCCGACCAGCGGGTTCGGATGCGTGCCGCCCCGGCCTCTCTCGGCCAGGGAGAACGCCTCGTCCATGTAGCGCTCGTCGTCCATATGCGACAGCCCCGAAGCGCGCTTCAGGGCCGTGGACGACGCCGGTGCGCCGCGCCTGCTTCTCTCATCCGGACTATGACCGTCGGCCCAGGAGTCTCACCTGGTCGGCCCCTCTCGGGGTTCGCGGGCTGTACCGCCGGTGGGGACTTGCACCCCGCCCTGAAGCAGCGATTGATCGTACTGCCTGATTATACGCCCGCGGCGGCGGCCTGCGCCACTGCGGCGAAACGCTCCTCGACGTCCCGGCCCCCGAACACGCTCGAGCCGGCGACCAGCCAGCGGGCGCCGGCCTCGACCAGCGAGCCCGCGTTGAACTCCGTCACGCCGCCGTCGACCTCGATGATGACGTCCTCCGGGAGGTAGTCACGCGCCCGGGCTATCTTGGCGGTCGACGTGGGGATGAAGCGTTGGCCGCCGAAGCCGGGGTTGACCGACATGATGAGCACCAGGTCGCAGAAGTGCCGCGCCTCGGCCAGGGTCTCGACCGGCGTCGCGGGGTTGAGCGACACGCCCGCCAGGGCGCCTGCGTCGCGGATCTGGTCCAGCACGCGATGGAGATGCCTGCACGCCTCCTGGTGCACCACGATCACATCAGCGCCGGCCTCGGCGAACCGGGAGATGTAGTCTTCGGGGCGCTCGATCATGAGGTGGACGTCGAGGAGCGCTCCCGCCCCGTGCACCAACGACTGCAGGGACTTGACCACCGGCGGCCCGATGGTGATGTTGGGGACGAAATGCCCGTCCATGACGTCCACGTGGATGACGCGCGCCCCGGCGTTGAGGACGGCCTCCACCTCGTCGCCGAGGCGGCTGAAGTCGGCCGACAGGATCGACGGGGCCACGTTGATACCGCGCAGGATCTCGTCCATCGCTCCTCCGCTTCGGTCTCGTCGCGGCGGACGCCGCGGAGACATTCTACCTTGTCGTCGGGCCTGCGCCGCCACGGCGCCGGAGGCGGGCGATGAAGAACCCTGAGGACCCGGCGTGCGGCGGCAGCAGGAGGAGGAAGCCTCCGGCCTGCGGATGTCCGAACCCCGGCCAGATCGCCCCGAGGTCCTCGACCTCCCATCCGCCCGTGGCGAGCAGCGGTTCTACGACGTCGAGCGTCTCCGCCCGCGTTACGGTGCAGACGGCGTAAGTGAGGGTGCCGCCGGGCTTGACGGCGGCGGCGGCGCGCTGCAGCAGCCGCCGCTGCAGGCGCGCCAGCCGCCTCACGTCGTCAGGTCGGCGCCGCCAGCGCAGATCCGGCCGGGAAGCGAGCGTGCCGAGACCGCTGCAGGGCGCGTCGAGCAGGACCGCATCGAAGGCCGCGTCCCACTCCGGGTGCGGGTCGAGCGCGTCGCCGCACACGACATCGACCGCTGCGGCGCCGAGGCGGACCAGGTTGGCGCGCAGTCCCTCGGCCCGCCGCTCGTCCACGTCGCAGGCGAGGAGAGCGGCGTTGGGCAGCAGCGCGGCCAACTGGCCTGTCTTGGCGCCGGGGGCGGCGCAGAGGTCGAGCACGGTGGCCGGCCCCGCTGCGACGCCGCCGGCGGCCACGAGGCCGGCGATCTGCGAGCCGCGGGACTGGGCGCTGACGAGGCCGCGCCGGAAGGCGGCGGAGGGCTGGAGTGGCGGACCGTCGTAGAGCAGCGCATCAGGCAGGCCGTCGACGCCGCGCACGGTGAAGCCCTCCTCCCTCAGCCCGGCGACGACCGTCGCCATCTCCCCGCGCAGACGGTTGACGCGCAGACAGCGCTCGGGGGCGACGTCGCCGGCCTCGAGCACCCGGCGGGCGACCTGGTCCCCGAGGTCGTGACGCAGCAGGTCGATCATCCAGACCGGGTACGAGAGCGCCACCGACCATGCGCGGGCGCTGTCTCCGGCACCCAGATCCTCCAGTGTGGCGCGCCCTTCCGTCGCCACGCGCCGCAGCACCGCGTTCACGAACCCGGCGGCCTTCTTCCTCGTGCGCGCCGTGAGCGTGACCGCATCGTCGACGGCGGCGTAGGCGGGTACGCGGTCGAGGAACAGGAGCTGGAAGGCGGCCAGCCGCAGCGCGTCACGGACCTCGGGGTCGGTCGAGGCCAGCGGAGCCCGGGTGTAGGCGCCCACGACGGCGTCGATCGAGCCCCGTCGTCGCACCGTGCCGGTGACGAGCTCGTTGGCGAGACGGCGATCGGCGGGGCTGAGCGCGGCCAGCTCGGGCAGGCCCGCGGCCGAGTCGTCCAGGCGCGAGCCGCCGGTGCGCAACCGGCGCAGGGCGGCGAAGGCGGCGGCCCGGGCCGGGCTGACGCCGGACGGCGCTTCACGACCCTCCGGTGAGCTCACGGCCGCGGCGTCACGAGGCCGCGTCCCGCGCCACGCAGGAACTCCGCCACGGTCAGCCTGGTGCGGCCCTCCTGCTGGAGCTCGTGCACGTCCACCCACCCTTCCCCGGCCGCGATCACGAGACGGTCGGGACCCGGAGCGGGAAGCGGACCGCTGCCCGGCGAGGCGCGCCAGATCCTGGTGCGGCGGCCGCCCAGCCGGGTGACGGCGCCGATATGCGGCGAGAGCGCTCTTATCTGGTCGGCGATCGCGACGGCGGGTCGACTCCAGTCGATCTCCTTGTCGTCCGGCCCTATCTTGGCGGCGTACGTGGCCTCCCCCTCCTGCGCCCGCCAGTTGACCGTGCCGCGGGCGAGGGCGTCGAGCGTCGCGAGCACCCCTGTGACGGCGGCCGGGGCCAGCAGCTCGTAGGCGCGGCCCGCGTCGGCCTCGCGCGGGACATGCACGCGGCGCACGTCACCGACAGGACCCTCGTCCAGACCCTCCGTCATCCGCAGGGTACAGACCCCGAGCTCGGTCTCGCCGGCCATGAGGGCACGCTCCACCGGGGCCGCTCCCCGCCATCGGGGCAGCAGGGAGGGGTGCACCACGATCGTCTCCACCGCGGCGAGCACCGGACGGCGCACGATCTGGCCGTAGGCACAGACCACGAGCACGTCGGGAGCGTGGGCGAGCAGCGTGCGCAGGCCCTCCGGGTCAGAGAGATGCTCCGGTTGCTCGACGGCGACGCCGAGCCGCCGGGCGAGCTCCGTGATGGGGGGCGCCTGGGGGGTGCCTGACCGACCCCGGGGTCGGTCAGGGTTGGTGATCAGGACCACCGGCAGATGCCGGGACGCCGCCAGCCCTTCGAGGACGAGCTCCGCGAAGCGGGCCGTGCCGGCGTACGCGATCCGCATGCGGCTCAGAGGCCTCCGCCGGCCGGGCCGGACGGGTCGCCGTCGGCCTCGCGCAGTGCGCGCAGGGCGGCGGCCCGGGCGCTCCTCGTGGTGCGATCCACGATCAGCACGCCGTCGAGATGATCGACCTCGTGCTGGATGACCCGCGCCTCGAAGCCCTCGGCCACGAAGTCCACCGGCTCGCCACGTTCGTCGACACCGCGCACGTGCACGCTGACCGCACGCTCCACCGGCATCGTGACGCCCGGCACGCTCAGGCACCCTTCATCGGCTTCTTCCGTGTCGGCGGAGAAGTCGTCGAGCACCGGGTTGGCGAGCACGCGCGGCCGGTCGTCGACGTCGTACACGAGGAGTCGCTGGAGCACACCGATCTGCGGCGCCGCGAGACCGACTCCGGGGGCGTCCTTCATGATGCGGATCATGCGTTTGGCCAGCTTGCGCAGGCCGCGGTCGAACTCGGTGACGTCCCGCGCATGTTCGCGCAGCAGAGGATCGCCGATGACGTGGATCTCGCGGCGTGCCTCCTGCCGCCGTCGGGCGAGCTCCTCCTCGTCCACGGGGCGCTTCGTCTCACGTGTCTCAGCCATGGATCAATGGTACCTCAACCCGGCGGCGCGGCGCCGCGCTCACAACCACTGCGGCTCGACGTCGGGGACCACCCGCACGCCCCTGGCGGCGTATCTGTCGCGGTCCGCCGCGAGCCACTCGCGCAGCGTATCCAGGGTCTTCCCCGCTTCGTTGGTCTTCATCACCAGTCTGCACGTGTGACGTCCACGCTCTCTCCACAGGGGTCCCGGTCCGAGCACCTGCGCGTGGTCTCCGAGCCGCGCGGCCAGACGCTCCGCGGTGAAGCGGCCCGCCGCCTCCAGCTTGTCCCTCGACAGGCTCGAGAGGTCGAGGCCCACCAGGAAGCCGGCGGGCGGATAACCGAGCTCCCGGCGTCGCGCGAGCTCCTCCGCGTAGAAGCGTTCGTCCTCCCCGGCCGCCGCCAGCGCGATCGGCCTGGCCTCCGGGTCGAGCGTCTGGACGATGACGCGGCCCGGCCGGTCGCCGCGCCCGCTGCGGCCGCCGACCTGGACGAGGAGCGAGTGGGTGCGCTCCTCGGCGCGGAAGTCCGGGAACCTCAGCGTCAGGTCGGCGTTGACCACTCCCACGAGGGTCACGTCCGGGAAGTGATGTCCCTTGGCGATCATCTGCGTCCCCACCAGCACCTTCGGACCAGGCTCGCGGAACCTGGTGAGCACCTGCTGCAGCCGCGCGTACGACCCGGCCACGTCGGAGTCCAGCCGCAGGAGGTCCACCCCGGGGAGGAGCAGACGCACTTCACGCTCCACCCGCTCGGTCCCGTAGCCGTGACGCACGAGGTCGGATCTGCCACAGATGGGGCAGGCGGACGGAGCGGGTTCACGATGCCCGCAGGTACGACAACGCAGAGTCCTGCCGCCGAACAGGGTGAGGGTCACGTCGCATCGAGGGCACTCCCACGCGTGTCCGCAGTGCTCGCACACGAGATAAGAGGCGATACCGCGGCGGTTGATGAAGAGGATGGCCTTCTCGCCCGCGTCGACCACGCCGGTGAGCGCCTCGCGCAACGGGTCCGAGAAGAGCCCGTGGTGGGCTCGCATGTCGACGACTTCAAGGGCCGGGGGCCGCGTGCCGTCCACCCGCTGGCGCAGGTCGGCGTGGAGCGCGACGCGGTCATAGGACTCGACGCTCGGTGTGGCCGAGCCGAGGATCACGACCGCTCCGTCGGCGGCCGCGCGCCAGCGAGCCACCGTGCGCGCGTCGTAGGCGGGCTCGCTCTCCTGTTTGTAGGACGTGTCGTGCTCCTCGTCCACGACGATCAGCCCGAGGTCCGCCAGCGGCGCGAACACGGCCGAACGTGCTCCGACCACGATACGGACCTCGCCGCGGGCGATCGCCGCGTACGCGAGGACCCGCTCCCTGGCCGAGAGGCCCGAGTGCAGCACGGCGACGGGGATGCCGGTGAAGCGCCGTCGGACCCTCGCCACAGTCTGGCCCGTGAGGCCGATCTCGGGCACCAGGAGGAGGGCCGAGCGCCCGGCCTCCAGCACCTGCTGGGCGGCCTGGAGATAGACCTCGGTCTTGCCGCTGCCGGTGACGCCGTGCAGCAGCACCTCGTCGCCGGGCCGCGCGTCGCAGAGCACGCACCGGAGCGCGCGGCGCTGCTCGTCGAGCAGGTCCGGCATGTCCGCGACGGCCGCACACGCCGTGGCATCCGGCAGCGGGATCGGGGTCTCAGCCCCGTAGCCTCCGCCCACGGGCGTGGGCGGCGCGGAGCCCCCAGCCTCGTCGTCGCCGGCGCCGGGCGCCGGATCGGCGCTCACCAGCGCCCCTTCCGCGAGGAGCCGGCGCAGGCCGGCGGCGGAGAGGCCGGCGGCGGCGCGCAGCTCCCGCTCCCCGATGCTCCCGGCCTGTTCGACGAGCGTGAGCGCGCTGCGTTGCCGGGGTCCCAGCCGTGCCGGGGTCTCAGAACCCCGTCGGAGGGCCCGGTCCGGGGCCGCGACGCCGACGACGCGGGCGCGGTAGGCCACCCGCAACCAGCCTCTGCGGCGGTAACGCTCATGCTCGGGCGGGAGCGGGCCGGCCGGGAGACGGACGCCGCCGAGTGCGCCCAGAGCCTCTTCCCCGGCCGCGACCGCCGCTGCGCCGGCCTCCGTGAGCTCGTACCGGCGATCCACCTTGAGCGCTCCCACCGGAGGACACACCAGCGTCAGCGCAGCGGCGAAGGAGGAGAGATAGTGACGCTCCACGCGGCGGGCGAGATCGAGCAGCCCGGGCGGCACTGGAGGCACGTGCAAGACATCGTGCAGCGGCAGTACGCGCCCCTCGTGGCCGCTCGCGTCGCGGATCTCGAGCACCACGCCGATCACCGTGCGCGCACCCAGCGGTGCGGCCACGAGCGCTCCGGCCTGCGCCGCCGCCGCGAGGTGGGCGGGCACCTCGTAGTCGAAGGCCTCGGCGAAGGCCCGCGTGCGGACCAGCGGGAAGACGGCGGCGTAGCTCACGCGGCGCCGCCCTCCGCCCGGCGCGGCCTCAGTCCTTGAGACCGGCGGCGTGGAGCGCGTCGGCCTCGAGGCCCGCGGCGGCGCGCAGCGCCTCGGCCTTGTCGGTGCGCTCCCACGTGAAGTCGTGGTCGCTGCGACCGAAGTGGCCGTAGGCCGCCGTCTTGCGGTAGATGGGGCGGCGCAGGTCGAGGTCGCGCAGGATCGCGGCCGGCCGGAGGTCGAAGTGCTCGTCGACGAGTCCCTCGATGACCGCCAGGTCGACCTTCTCGGTGCCCTCGCAGTCGACCATCACCGAGACCGGATGGGCCACACCGATGGCGTAGGCCACCTGCACCTGGCAACGATCGGCCAGACCGGCGGCGACCACGTTCTTGGCCACGTGCCGGGCGGCGTAGGCGCCGGAGCGGTCCACCTTGCTCGGGTCCTTGCCCGAGAAGGCGCCGCCGCCGTGCGGAGCGGACCCGCCGTACGTGTCGACCACGATCTTGCGCCCGGTGAGGCCGCAGTCGCCCATCGGGCCGCCGATGACGAACTTGCCGGTGGCGTTGATGACGGTGATGTCCTCGAGCCTGTCCGGGTCGTACAGGGACTTGGGCAGGATGGGCTCCACGACGTGCTCGAGCACGTCGGGGTAGATGATGCTCTGCAGGTCGGCGCTCTCGGCGTGCTGGGTGGCGAGCACGACCTTGACGATCTCGACCGGCTTGCCGCCCTCGTACCGCACCGTGACCTGACTCTTGCCGTCGGGCCGCAGGTAGGGCAGGATCTCCGCCTTGCGTACGTCGGCGAGACGGCGGGCGAGCCTGTGCGAGAGCGCGATGGGCAGCGGCATGAGCTCCGGCGTCTCGGTGCACGCGAAACCGAACACCATGCCCTGGTCGCCGGCGCCCTGCGTGTCGAGCACGTCGTCGTCGTTGACGTCTGTGCGCTTCTCGTAGGCCTCCTCCACGCCCTGGCTGATGTCGGGCGACTGCGGGTCGATGGAGGTGATCACGCCACAGGTGTCGCAGTCGAACCCGTAGAGAGCATTGTCGTAGCCGATGCCGCGGATGGTCTCGCGCACGATCTTCGGGATCTCCACGTAGGTGTCGGTGGTGATCTCGCCGGCGACCACGACGAGCCCCGTGGTGATCAGTGTCTCGCAGGCGACGCGGCCGTACGGGTCCTTGGCGAAGATCGCGTCGAGGATGGCGTCCGAGACTTGGTCGGCGATCTTGTCGGGATGGCCCTCGGTGACCGATTCCGACGTGAACAGGTGCGTACGCTCTTCCACGTGAGTCCTCCGGGCGGGCAGCACGGGCGAACCGGCTGATTGGGTGTGGCCGTCGGGCCTCGGGGCGGTCCCGCGGCCCGGAGCAGTGTACCAGACCCCTCCGACGGGCGGCAACGCGCCGACCCGGCAGGAGTCACAGGCCCTCGTGACGCTCGCTCTTCGGCGTCCGTGCCATGAGGTGCGCGACGCACTCCCGTGGCGTGCGGTTGCCCTCCAGGACCTGATAGACGTTCTCGGTGACCGGCATCTCCACGCCGAGCCTGCCCGCCATGTCGTGCAGCGCGTAGGCGGTGTGCAGGCCCTCCACCACCTGCCCGACCCGGCTCTCCACCTCGGCCGGCGGCACGCCTTTCGCGAGCAGCTCGCCCGCCAGCCGGTTCCGGCTGTGCCGCGAGGTGCACGTGGCGATGAGGTCGCCGATCCCGGCGAGGCCGGTGAACGTGGCGATGTGCGCCCCCTGGATCATGCCGAGTCGCGTCATCTCGGCGACGCTGCGGGTGATGAGACTGGCGCGCGAGTTGTCCCCGAACCCGAGGCCGTCGGACATGCCCACCGCCACCGCCACCGGGTTCTTGATCGCACCGCAGAACTCGACCCCCACCACGTCGTCGTTGGTGTAGACGCGGAAGGTCTCGCTGGTGAGCGCCGCCTGCAGGCGCAGCGCGACGGCCTCGTCGGCGCAGGCAATCACCGTCGCCGACGGCATGTCCTTGCCGACCTCCTCGGCGTGGTTGGGGCCGGAGAGCGCGGCGGCGCCGGCCCCCGTCTCCTCCTCGATCACCTGGGTGGGCCGGTCGAGGGTGCCGATCTCGTACCCTTTGGCGAGGGAGAGCTGCAGAGTGTCCCGCGGGCGGCGCGGAGCAGCCCATCTGGCCGCATCACGCACCGCCTGCGTGGGCACCGCGTACACGAGCAGGTCAATCCCGTCGAGGCTGGCATCGTCCCTACCGGTGAACCGGATCGCCTGGGGCAGCTGGACGCCGGGCAGGAAGTGCGGGTTCTCGTGCGTCGCCTGCAGTCGCACCGCCTCTTCACGGGCGAGCGTCAGCACCTCCACCTCGTGCCCCCTCAGCGCCAGCAGACGGGCGAAGGCGCTGCCCCAGCTCCCGCTGCCGATGACGGTGGTCCTCACCTCACGCCTCCTCCTGCCCGCCGGTCGCCGAGTCCCGTCGGCTGCTCCACAGGGTCTTGACCCGGTTCTCCTCACCGCGCAGCAGGCGCCGGATGTTGCTCCGGTGCGCCCACCACACGACGATCGCTACCAGGACGCCGGCGATCTTGTACGGAGTGGGTTCGTCGAAGACGTAGGCCAGGACCGGGACCAGGGAAGCCGCCGCCAACGAGGCCACGCTCACGTACCGCGTCGTCAGCAGAAGCACGATCCACACGGTGACGACGATGAGGAACACGAGCGGGACGAGCGCCAGGACGACCGCCGCCCCGGTGGCGATGCCCTTTCCGCCCCGGCCCTTCAGGAAGATCGAGTAGATGTGCCCGACCACCGGCGCGGCGGCGATGAAGATCGCCCACCACGGGTGGAAGAGCGCCGCCGCCAGCGCCGCCGGGACGTACCCCTTGAGCATGTCGCAGGCGAGGACGGCCACGCCCGCCCTCTTGCCCAGTACGCGGAAGACGTTGGTCGTGCCCACGTTGCCCGAGCCGTGCAGACGCACGTCGACGCCGAAGAACATCTTGCCGATGACGAGGCCGAACGGGACGGAGCCGATCAGGTAAGCGGTCGTCAGGAGAACGCCGAAGCCGAAGACCGGGAGGACGTTCATCGTCTACCCTTGAAGTCGATGACGAGCGGGACACCGTCGAGCCCGAAGCGGGCGCGGAGCCGGTTCTCGACGTAGAAGCCGAAATCGCGGGTGACGAGGGTCCGGTCGTTGACCTCGATCGCCAGTCTCGGCGGCGCCGTCGCGAACTGGGCGACGTAGTACGTCTTGAGTCGCCGGCCGCGCTTCATCGGACCTGGGCGGTCCGCGATCAGGTCCCGGAGCGCGCGGTTGAGCTCACCGGTGGGGATATGGGCGCGGAAACGGGCATCGAGCCCGGCGACCGTGCGCAACAGGTCGTGCACCCCGCGACGGGTGAGGGCGGACACGGCGACGACGGGGGGCTTCTGGCGCAGCTTGCGACGGGCGACGCCTGCGATCCCCTCGAGGTCGGGAGACGCGAGGTCGACCTTGTTCACGGCGAGCACCGTGGCGCAGTGACGCTTCGCCGCCTCGGCGCAGATCGAGAGGTCGAGCTCGCCGAAGCGCAGCGTGGCGTCGGCCACGACGATCGCGACGTGCGCCCGGTCGAGGCTCTGCACACTGCGCAGATAGGCATAGTACTCCACACCGGTCACCTTGGCGGCCTTGCGCATGCCGGCCGTGTCGATGAAGCGGAAGCGGCCGATGTCCGTGTCGACGACGCTGTCGATGGCGTCGCGCGTGGTACCGGCGATCTCGCTGACGATGGTACGCGTCTCGCCCGCGATCGCGTTGAAGAGCGAGGACTTGCCCGCGTTCGGCCGGCCGACGATCGCCACCGGTGTCTCCGTCTCGGACGTCGGCGCCCCATCGTCGATCGGCGCCGCCTCCGTCTCCTGCATGAGACGGTCCAGCAGTTCACCGCTCCCCGTGCCGTGCAGGGCGGAGACGAGCAGCGGCTCTCCGAGCCCGAGCCGGTAGATCTCCGGCGCCGCGGCGATGCTCGACGGATCGTCCATCTTGTTGGCCACCACCACCACCGGCACGCGCGCGCGGCGCAGCGCGTCGGCGATCACGTGGTCGTCGGCCAGCGGTCCGCTGCGACCGTCGAGCACGAACAGCACCACGTCGGCGGCCGCGATGGCCTGCTCCACCTGCTCACGGACGTGGCCGGCGAAGGGCGCGTCCGGCGAGGTGTCGTACCCTCCGGTGTCGACGAGATGCACGCGCCTTCCCGCCCACTCCACCTCGACTTCCTTGCGGTCCCGCGTCACGCCCGGGGTCTCATGCACCACGGCCGTACGTGTGCCGCTCAGACGGTTCACCAGGGTGGATTTGCCGGCGTTGGGAGAACCGACGACGGCGACGACGGGCGGCTTGGTCATTCAGACAGTCTAGCAAACGCCTCGCCGAGTGAGGCCGCCACGACGAGGCGCCCGTCACAGGCGGCTTTCAACTCGTCTTCGCCGACGTCGTCGAGGGTGCGCCCGAGGGCGTCGGGCAGCCACACACGGGGGGCCAGGAGCCATTCGCCCTCGGCGAGCGGGGTCTTGCGGAGCGCCCGCAGCACCTCCTCTCCGCCGAGAAGTCCCGTGACCGTGACGTGCGGACCGAAGACGGCGTTCGCGACAGCGAAGGGCTGCATCGGCGTTCCGGCTGCGGCCGACAGCGTCGTGGCGGCGGCGGCCACGACCGGACGCGCGAGCGTGCCGGTGAGGAGCCGGACGGCGGTCACCGCGCGGCGAGGCCGACGCGCCGCGGACCCCCGGCCCGGCGTGTGACGCGCCCAGTCCGCGGCCAGTGCCGCGGCCTCCTCGAGCGTCGCAGCGCAGATACCGACGCCGTTCTCGTACTGCTCCGGCGCGTCACTCGCCGGAGGCGTCAGACCGGCCAGCAGATACAGTTCGTCGGCGGCGTGCACGAAGGCCGCCCCGCGCGTGGCGCGGAAGTCGCGCTGCCAGGCCTCGATCCGGGCGAGCGTCGCCCGTGCGTCGACTCCCGTCACCCGGCGCAGGTCTCCCTCCGCGGCCAGCGACACCGGCACCACGCCCAGGTCGACGACGCTGCGCAGCCCGGCGCTGCACCGGACGGTCTCCTCCAACGTGACGCCGTCGTTCCACCCCGGACACAGCACCACCTGCAGATGCAGTCTCACGCCGGCGGCGGCGAGGCGTTCGAGCAGGGCGCGCGCGCCTGAGGCGGCGCGGCCCATGAGTCGCACCCGGGCCGCATCGTCCCAGGCGTGCAGCGAGACGAACAGCGGCGAAAGGCCCAGCGTCAGGATGCGCTGGACATCCGCCTCGGACAGGTTGCTCAGGGTCGTGAAGTTCCCGTGCAGGAACGACAACCGATAGTCGTCGTCCTTGACCCGGAGCGCCTCCCGCAACCCCCGCGGCACCTGGTCCACGAAGCAGAAGCGGCACGCATTGCGGCAGGTGCGCGGCGCGTCGCCGAGTCCGGCGTGGTCGAGCGAGATGCCGTGCCACTCCCCGGCACGCGGCGCGACGACGAGGTCCAGCGGGCGGCCCTCGCGCAACACCGAGGCCCAGAGAACGCCGTCGGCGGCCGCATCCTCGAGATCGAGGACGTCGAGCGGGACGCGACCGTTCAGATCGACGATACGGTCGCCCGGGAACAGGCCGGCGCGTGCCGCGGCGGCTGCCACGTCGGCCACCACGACGCCGGCGCAGGCGCCGACGGAGACGTCATCCACCGCAGAGATCCACCAGGGCCTGCACCGTCGCGGCGATCTCCTCGTCCGGGGTCGAGGCCCCCGCCGTGACGCCGACCCGGCCGGCTCCGACCAGCCATTCGGGACGCAGCTCGGCGGCCGACTCGATGTGGTGGGTGCGCGGCTCGATGGCCGCGCAGAGCTGGGCGAGGCGGGCCGTGTTGGCGCTGTTGCGCCCGCCCACGACGACCACCACGTCCACCTCCTCGGCCATCTCGCAGGCCGCGCTCTGACGCTTCTCCGTGGCGTCGCAGACCGTGTTGAAGACGAGGAGCTCGCGCGCCGCGGGAGCGAGCTCCGCCGCCAGCGCCGAGAGATTGGCCCGCGTCTGCGTCGTCTGTACGACGACGCCGACACGCCGGCCGCGGAGACGCTCGAGCGGCAGCCCGGAGGCGTCCTCCACCACGACCGCGTCCGCCCCCGCGAACCCCTGCAGGCCCACCACCTCGGGATGGTCGCGCTCGCCCAGGATCACGACCGCGTAACCGGCGTCGCGCAGCATGGCCGCCTTGCGCTGCGCCACCGAGACGAACGGACAGGTGGCGTCGACCACGTTGAGCCGCCGGGAGCGGGCGTGCTCCAGCACGTCCGGGGGGACCCCGTGCGTGCGCACGATCAACGTGCCCGACCCGGCCTGGCCGACGTCGTCGACCACATGGACGCCGCGCTCCTCGAGGCTCCCCACCACACGGGGGTTGTGGATGATCGGCCCGAGCGTCGCGACCGGCGCGGGAGCACCTTCGAGCGCCTCGCCGGTGAGACGCAGGGCACGCTCCACCCCATAACAGTAGCCGGCGTACCTGGCCACCACGATCTCGACGTCCCCGGCCCGGACGCGCCGCAGGTCCGCGGCGCGCTCAGGCTCGTCGTACGGGGCCGACGGGCCGCCGGCCACGCCGTCTTCAGAGGCCGGCATACAACTCCGCAACGGCCGCGAACATGCGCCGTGCGGCCTCCCGGTAGGCCTTGCTGTTGCGGGTGGTGATGTCGCTCAGGTCGACCGGTGGTCCGACCTGCCCACGCAGGGCCGGGAACCCCGGCCTGCCGTCGCGCCACATGTACTGCGTGCCGTCCAGGGCCAGCGGGATCACCGGCGCTCCGCTGCGCAGCGCGATCATACCGACGCCGGGCATGAACTCGTGCACCGCATCGTCGATCTGACGGTGCCCCTCGGGGAACATGAGGAGGACCTCGCCCCTCTCGAGGACGGCGAGCGCGGTCTGGAGCGCAGCCCGGTCTCCGGCGCCGCGATCGAGCGGGAACGCCCCGAGACTCGAGATGAACCGGGCAGCCTGGCGGTTGGCGAAGAGCTCCCTCTTCGCCATGAAGCGCAGCGGACGCGCGAAGACCATCCCGGCGACCACCGGGTCCCAGAAGCACTTGTGGGTCATCACGACCAGCGCGGGGCCGGAGCACGGCAGATGCTCGGCGCCGCGCACCCGGCAACGGTAGAGCCCGCCGAAGAAAGGCACCGCCAGCCACCGGAGGAAGGTGTAGAGAGCGGTGTCGCCGTCCCCCTTCAGAGGATAGCCCCAAGGACCTTTCACGCCGACACCTTCTCCCTGACGATGGCGACGACCGCGTCGACGACCTCCTCCAGACTCAGTCCGGAGGAGTCCACCTCCACGGCATCGTCGGCCTTGCGCAGCGGCGCGACCTCGCGCCGGCTGTCGCGCCGGTCGCGCTCCCGCAACTCCGTCAGCACCTGCCTCCTGTCCACAGCGGCCCCTGCGGCCTCGAACTCCGCGGCGCGCCGTTCCGCCCTCACCTCAGGGCGCGCCGAGAGGTAGACCTTGACCTCGGCGTCCGGGAACACGTTGGTGCCGATGTCGCGGCCCTCCATCACGACGTCGGCGCCGCGGCCGAGTTCCCGCTGTCGCTCGACCAGCAGGCGGCGTACGTCAGGGAGCGTGGAGACGATCGAGGCGGCCGTGCCCATCTCAAGGGTGCGGATGAGACCGCTGAGATCGCGGTCGCCGGCGTGCAGACGCCCGTCACCGTCGAAACACAGATGCGCCGTGGCGGCCACCTCTCTGACGGCGCTCTCGTCGTCCAGCGGCACGCCGGCTTCGGTCGCCAGGAGACCGACGGCGCGGTACATCGCCCCCGTATCGAGGTACAGATAGCCCAGGCGTCGGGCCACGCGCCGCGCCACGGTGCTCTTCCCGGACGCGACGGGTCCGTCGATGGCGACGACCGTCATTCGGCGTCGACCTCCCGCCGCGTGCCGACCTCGTAACCGAGCGCTCCGAGGACGTGGGCGGCGCGCCGGCACGCCGCCTCGCCCAGCACGTACACCGTCAGCGTACCGCCGAGCTCGGGGGTCATGTGATGCATCGAGAGGTCCTCGACGTTGATGCCGGCGTCGCCGAGCGCCACCATGATCTCGCTGAACACACCGGGCCGGTCGGGCACCGGGATCATGACGCGGTGCAGGTCCTCGGCCGGGAGACTGCCCGCCGCGAGCATCCGTTCACGCTGTTCCCTGGCGCGCACGATGGTGTCGCCGAGACGGGAGGCGTCGGCGGCGGCGAGGGCCTCCAGCACCTCCTGGAGTCCCTCCTGGAACTGCGCCAGAGACGCCAGCAGCGCGGCGCGGTTCTCGAGGAAGATGTCGGTCCACACGCGGCGGTTGCTGCCCGCGATGCGGGTGAGGTCGCGGAAGCTGGGGCCCGCCGAGAGCAGGGCGTCGCGGGCCCCCGCGTGATGCCCGGCCTGGCTCATGAGCACGTTGGCCAGTACGTGCGGGAGGTGGCTCACGACCGCCATCACGCGGTCGTGCTCCTCGGCGTCCACCGCCACCGGGCGGGCCCCGATCTCACCGAGGAAGCCGTACAGGAGTTGGTACGCGTCGGCGTCGACGTGGGCGCCCGGCGTCACGAAGTACGTCGCGTCCTGGTACAGGGACGCGCGCGCATTGGCCACGCCGGCGGCCTCCGAACCGCACAGGGGGTGACCGCCGATGCAGCGGCGCTGCTCGGCGGCGGAGAGCGCCCGCATGAGCGGGCCCTTCGTACTGCCGACGTCAGTGACCACCGCGTGCGGGGTGGCCGCGCGCAGGGCGGCGCGCACGTGCGTGACGACCAGCCGCACCGGGGTGCAGACGAAGATGAGCCCGGCTCCGTCACAGGCCTCCTCGAGACTCCCGCAGGCGCGGGTGACCGCGCCCCGTTCGAGAGCCTGCTCCAGCGTGGCCTGCGTCTGGCTGTAGCCGCGCACCTCCGCGACCCCCGCGCGCTCCCGGGCGGCGAGCCCGAGGGAGCCTCCCATGAGCCCGACGCCGATGATCGCCACGCTGTGCACGCGTGCGGCAGCCATCGGTCAGGCGCCTCCCCGGTCCGGAGACACCGGATCACGACGCGCCTGGTCGTCCACCTCGAGCGCGTCGAGCTTCTCCAGGAAGAAGGCGACCTCGTCCTCCGAGCCCAGCGTCATCCGCATCCATCCCGGACACCCCAGCACCGCGCCGTCGCGGACCATCGCTCCCGCGGCCAGCAACGCACCGCAGACCTCCTCGCGGGGGCGACGCAGCCCGTCGGCGCCGACGAGCATGAAGTTGGCCTGCGTCGGCACCGTCGCGTGTCCGCGCTCCGCCAGTCGCGCCGTCAGGTAGTCACGGAGACGCGCGTTGGTCTCGCGCCGCTCCACGACCCGCTCCTGATGCCGGAGCGCCTCGAGCGCCGCCACTTGACCGAGGAGGGTCACGTTGAACGGTTGCCGGGCCTTGTCGAGCGCCTCCCGTACCTCCGGGGCGCAGACGGCGTAGCCGGTGCGCAGACCCGCCAGACCGTAGATCTTCGAGAAGGTCCGCAGGACGACCACGTTGTCGTGACCCCGGCGGATCGCCGGCGGCCCCTCCCCGTCTTCCGCGGTCACGAACTCACGGTACGCCTCGTCGACGACCACCAGCACCTCGTCGGGCACGCTCTCCACCAGGCGCCGGATCTCCGCCGTCGGGACGTATGTGCCGGTGGGGTTGTTCGGGTTGCAGACGAGCAGGAGCTTCGTCCTGGCAGAGACGGCCGCGGCCATCGCCTCGAGGTCATGCACGTGGTCCCGCAGCGGGATCGCGACCGGGACGGCCCCGTTGATCGCGATCACATCGTGGTAGGCGGTGAACGTCGGCGCCGCCAGCACGACCTCGTCGCCACGTTCCAGGACGACTTGCCCGAGCAGATAGAGGAGCTCGGCGGAGCCGCCGCCGACGGCGATCTCCTCCGGGCGACAGTCGTGCCGGGCGGCCAGAGCCTCACGCAGGTCGGTCGAGAGGGAGTCCGGGTAGCGGTTCACTCCGTCGAGGGCCCCGAGCAGCGCCTCCCGGACCTCGGGGAACGGCGGGAGCGGATACTCGTTCGAGGCCAGCCGCACGACCCGCTCGAGGCCGTGGCGCCGCTTGAGAGCCTCGAGAGACGGCCCTCCCTCGTAAGGGACGACGTCGGCCAACTCCGGGATGAAGCGGACGGGCATCGGTTCACCCCTCCGGCCCTGACGACCCCCCGGTCGCCTCGTCCGGCCCCGAGTTCGCGTCGGACGGCGACTCCGCCGCCAGCGGCAGGGGCTGGCCCTCGTCCTCACCGGAGACCTCGTCGGCGACCTGCTCACCGGCGCGACGCAGGGCGTCGACCTCGTCGGCGGTCAGCTCCCGGTGCCCCCCGGGCTCGAGACCCTTGTCCGTCAGAGGGCCGTAGCGCCGCCGGCTGAGGTCCTCCACCGGCAGGCCGACGCTCCGGAACATGCGGCGGACCTGGCGTTTGCGGCCCTCGTGGAGCGTGATCTCCACCAGGGCGGTCTTGGCGCTCTGCTTCCGGAGTCGCACGTCGGCCGGCGCAGTCATGCCGTCCTCGAGGTCCACGCCCTGACGGAGCGTGGCCAGAGCCCGGCGGCTGACCTTGCCGCGCACCCGCGCGACGTACGTCTTGGGGACGCCGTAACGGGGATGCATGAGGCGGTTGGCGAGCACGCCGTCGTTGGTGAGCACGATCAAGCCGGTGGTGTCGACGTCGAGGCGACCCACCGGGAAGAGCTCGCGGCCGCGGGGGACGAGGTCCACGATGACCTTGTCGGCGTGAGGGTCGCGCCGCGTACTGGCGACACCCTTGGGCTTGTTGACGAGCAGATACCTGAGTCCCCGCGGGGAGACGGGCTCACCGCGCACGGCCACCACGTCGTCGACGGTCACCTTCTGGCGGGGGAACTCGACCACCTCGTCGTTGACCGTCACCACACCCTCGCGGATGAGTTCATCGCAGGCGCGCCGCGAGCCCAGGCCGGCGCGGGCGAGGAAGACCGCGAGGTTCATCGGCTTGGCCGGGCTCATCGCGCCCTCCTCTCGGCCGTCGCGTGCAACCGCGAGCGGATCTCGTCGACCTCGTCGGCACGGAGCGCGAACCCCTCGAGCGGCGGCAGGTCCTCCCGACTCGCGAGGCCGAACAACCGCAGGAAACGCTCGCTGGTGCCGTACAGGACCGGCGTACCCGGGGCGTCGGCCCGTCCCTGCTGCTCCACCAGACCGCGCTCCTCGAGGGCTCCGAGGGCGTACTCCGACGAGACGCCCCGGACCTCCGCGATCTCCGCCCGCGTCACCGGCTCAAGATAGGCGACCACGGCGAGCGTCTCCAGCAGCGCCGGGGAGAGTTCGTCCGGGCGCTCAGCCCCGGTGAAGCCGCGCACGTCCGCGGCGCAGTCGTCGGCCACTGCGAAAGTGTGGCCGCCGGCGACCTGGCGCAGCTCGATGCCGTGCTTACCGGGGCGATACTCGATGCGGAGCGCCGCGAGGGCCGACTCGATCTCCTCCTCCCGGCGATCGAGGGCCTGTGCCAGCACCCCGGTGGACAGCGGGCGCGGAGAGATGAACAGGAGTGCCTCGAGGCGGCGTGCGAGTGGGAGCATGCGGGCGGAGGTCGGTGCCGGGACGCCCCGATGCTACCGCAGAGCGGCGCCCGGAGTCACCCCATCACCGCTGCCGGCGCCGCCACCCGGCTCACGACGATGTCGCCGAAGTGACGGGTCTGGTGCAGCAACGCCTCTCCGCTCGAGTGCAGCTCGAGGAGTGCGAAGAACGTCACCGCCCGCTCGAGACGGTCCTGGGGGGCCACCGCGGCGAACGTGAACTCCCCGGCGTCGTCGAGGAGCACGCGCAGACGACGCAGCTCCTCGACGAGCGTGACGGCGAGGTCGGCGAGGTGACTCGTGTCCGGCGCCGGCGGGTCGCGGAGCAGGGGAGCAAGGGCCTCCGCCAGGGTCACTGCGCGCAGCGAGGCCTCAGGCAGCCGCCGGCGCAGGAGCTCCGTCGGGACGGGGACGCTGCGGTAGAGTCGCCCGCTGTGCGCCTGCCAGGCCTCGCCGAGGGCGTCGGCGGCGTTGCGGAACTGACTGTACCGCACGAGGCGCTCGACCAGCTGGCGGGCCGCCTCGTCCGGGTCCAGATCCTCGAGCTCCTCCTCGGCCTCCTCCTCGAGCAGGAGGCGCGACTTCATCTCGAGCAGCGCCGCGACCAGGACCACGAACTGCGAGGTGGCATCGAGGTCGAACTCGCCGCTGTCCGCGAGCTTGAGGACGTACTCGGCGATGATGCGCGAGACGCGGACCTCCCAGATGTCGATCTCGTCGCGCAAAATCAGGGTGACGAGCAGATCGAACGGCCCGTCGAAGACGTCGAGGTCGAGTCGCGTGGTCACCGGCGGCGCGGCCGTGGCGGTCACGTCAGCCCGCATCAGCCCGGTCTTCCCCGCGCGTGTCGGTGCGCCGCGGCCTCATTCGTCCGGCTGGTGCACGAACGAGGGGATGTCGAGCACGTGGTCGTCGCGCCCGGCCGGTTCGTCGGCCCGCGCCTCGGACTCGGGCCTGGATCCGGGTCGTGGGGCCGGCACGCGCCCCTGCGGGGGGCGCGGCGTCGGCTCGGGGCGCCTGGCCTCCTCCCCGAAACCGGTGGCGACCACGGTGATGGCGATCCTGCCCTCGAGGGCCTTGTCGACCACCGCGCCGAAGATGATGTTGGCGTCGTCGGCGGCCGCCTCGCTGATAACGCCGGCCGCCTCGTTCACTTCGAACAGGCTGAGGTCCTCTCCGCCGGTGATGTTGAGCAGCAGGCCGCTCGCCCCCTCGATGCTGGTCTCCAGCAGCGGCGAGTGGATGGCCATGTCGGCCGCCGCATGGGCCCGGTCCTCCTCGCCCGAGACGCCGATGCCGAGCAGCGCCGTGCCGGCCCCCTGCACGATGGTGCGCACGTCGGCGAAGTCCAGATTTATGAGCCCGGGCACCGTGATGAGGTCGGTGATGCCTTGTACGCCCTGGCGGAGGATGTCGTCGGCGTGCCGGAACGCCTCGACGACGCTCGCATTGCGCTCGACCACGTCGAGCAGCCTGTCGTTGGGGATGGAGATGACCGTGTCGGCCACGGCGCGCAGGGCCTCGATGCCCTGGAGCGCCTGGCGCGCCCGCCGGTTGCCCTCGAAACCGAACGGCTTGGTCACGATCGCGATGGTCACCGCCCCGAGCTCGCCGGCCACCTGCGCGACGACCGGGGCGCCGCCGGTACCGGTGCCGCCACCCTCGCCGGCGGTGACGAACACGAGGTCGGCGCCGCGCAGCGCCGTCTTGAGCTGGTCGCGGCTGACCTCCATCGCCTCGCGGCCCACCGCAGGGTCTGCGCCGCCGCCGAGGCCGTGGGTGATCTCCTGGCCGATGTGGATCTTGACGTCCGCGTCGCATACGTCGAGCTGCTGCACATCGGTGTTGATGGCGATGAACTCGACGCCCTTCACGCCGGAGTCGACCATCCGGTTCACGGCGTTGGTCCCCGCTCCGCCGATGCCGACGACCTTGATGGTCGTCACGTACGGCCGGCCCCGCACCGAGCCCTCAAGCCCCACGGGGTCGGGAGGCGCGCCGCCGCCGTCGGTGCGACGGAAGAGCTCGCTCAGCCCGTCTTTCATGCTAGGACGATCTGCCATTCAGCACCTCCCGGGCGAGGGCGCGGTACGACTCCGCCCCTCTGCCTCTGGGATCGTACTTTAGCACCGACGTCCCGCCGACCGGCGCCTCGGCGAACTTGATCGTCTTGCGCACCACGGTGTCGAACACGAGGTCGCCGAAGTTCTCGCGCAGGACCTCGATGGACTCCTTGCCGTGGTGCGTGCGCGCATCGAAGAGCGTGGGCAGGATGCCCATGATGCGCACGTCCGGGTTGAGGTTCTCGCGGATCATCTCCAGGGTCCGCTCGAGCTGCAGCAGCCCGCGCAGCGAGAGGTACTCACACTGGACGGGGACGATGACGGCCTCGGACGCGGTGAGCGCGTTGATCGTGAGCAGCCCGAGCGAGGGCGGCGTGTCGATCAGGATGTAGTCGTAGCGCTCGCGGACGGCGTCGAGGGCGCGGTGCAGCGCCCGTTCGCGGCCGATCATGGTGGACAGCGCCATCTCGGCGCCGGCGAGGTCGATGGTGGCGGCGGCGACGTCCAGCTCACGCCGGTGGATGACCTCGTCGATCGGCGTGCGGTGCACGAGGACGTCGTACATGCTCTTCTCGAGCCCCTCGGTGTCGATCCCCTGGCTCATGGTCAGGTTGCCCTGGGGATCCACATCGACGGCCAGCACACGAAGGTCGTGCTCGCGCAGGGCGGCGCCGAGGTTCACGGTGGAGGTGGTCTTGGCCACCCCGCCTTTCTGGTTGGCGAGGGCGATGACATGCGCCATGGAAGCGTTACCCCTGTGTCGACTCCGCGTCAGGACGCTGTTCGGCCCGCAGGCAAGAATCCCTGCATGTGACGGGCCCCGCGCGGAACGCGGGGCCCGTGGACACGCACTGCTCCGATGAGGCGCGGACGAGCCTCCTCACGCCTTGGGGGCCTCCGGCGGCTCGGGGGCCTCAGGCGCGTCGTCGTCGCTGAGCACGTCCTCCTCGCCCTCGTCCTCGACGTACTCCTCGTCGTCGGCGTACTCCTCCTCGATCATCTCGTCGTCGGCGGCCTCGATGTACTCGTCCTCGTCCTCCTCATCGTCCTCCTGGACGCTGGTGATGGACGAGATCGAGCGCTTGAGGAACCGGACGCGGGTGCGCTTCGCGACCTCCAGCTCGACCCAGTCCTCGCGGATCGCGGTGACGGTGCCGTACATCCCGCCGATGGTGACCACCTCGTCGCCCTTCCTCAGCATGCTGAGCATCTCGGCGTGCTGCCGCCGCTGACGCTGCTGCGGGCGGATGGCGAGGAAGTAGAAGATCCCGAAGAACACGAGGATCCAGATGATGATCATTCCGCCCGGCATGCCGCTCGACCTCCCGCGGAGCCCTGCTCCGCCACGTGGCTTACGAATTCGGCGAAGCGTCCGGCGCGGATCGCGCGACGGGCGTCGCCGGCCAATCTTAGCAGAACGCGCAGATTGTGAAGACTCAGGAGCTGCGCGCCCAGCATCTCCCTCTGCGTCACCAGATGACGCAGGTACGAGCGCGTGAACGTGCGGCACGCGTAGCAGTCGCAGTCGTCCTCCAGCGGCCCAAGGTCGGCGGCAAAACGTGCGTTGCGCAGGTTGAGCCGCCCTCCGTCGCGCAGGAGAGCGGTGCCGGTGCGGGCCATGCGTGTGGGCAGCACGCAGTCGAAGACGTCCACCCCGCGGGCGATGACGTCGAGGATGCCGCGCGGGTCGCCGATGCCCATGAAGTAGCGCAGGCGGCCGGCCGGCAGCAGCTCGTCCATGAGCTCGACCGTGGCGAGCATCTCGTCGCCCCTCTCCCCCACGCTCAGTCCGCCGATGGCGTAGGCGTCGAAGCCCATGTCGGTGATCTCGGCCGCCGACCGCCGGCGCAGCCGCTCGTCGGTCCCGCCCTGGACTATGCCCACCAGGAGCTGGTCGCGACGGGTGTGCGCACGGCGGCACGCCGCCGCCCAGAGGGTCGTGCGTTCCACCGCCGCCTCCAGCTCCGGGCGCGGCGACGTCCCGGGGGCGCACTGATCGAAGGCCATGACGAGGTCCGCGCCGAGGTCCTCCTGGGTGCGCATGGCCAGCTCCGGCGTGAACACGTGTCGCGAGCCGTCGTACACGGAGCTGAACTCCACCCCGTCGTCGCGCAGCACGCGCGTACCCTCCAGGCTGAACACCTGGAACCCGCCCGAGTCGGTGAGGACGGGACCGTCCCAGCCCATGAACCTGTGCAGGCCGCCGTGCGCGGCGACCACGGCGGCCCCGGGACGGAAGTACAGATGGTAGGTGTTGGCGAGGACGACCTGCGCCTCGAGCTCACGCAGCTCGCGAGGCTCCACCGCCTTGACGCTCGCCTTGGTCCCCACCGGCATGAAGCAGGGCGTCTCGACGACGCCGTGCGGCGTGACCAGGCGCCCGGCCCGCGCCGCGCCGTCGCGCGCCTCCACCGTGAACGCGAACCCGTCGGCGCGCATCCCGGCCTCCGCCGGGCGCGTCACAGCGCCACCATCGCGTCGCCGAAGCTGTAGAAACGGTAGTCGTGCGCGACGGCATGGCGGTACGCCGCCCGGGTCCGTGCCGCTCCGCAGAAGGCCATCACGAGGGCGAGGAGGGAGGTGCGCGGGAGATGGAAGTTGGTCAGCAGCCCGTCGACCATGAGGAAGGAGAACCCCGGCCGGATGAACAGCCGCGTCTCCCCCCGTAAGACGGCCTGCCCCGTCTCCCCGTCCGCCGACGACGCGTGCTGGTCAGCCTCCCGCGCCAGGTGTTCGAGCACGCGCATCGAGGTGGTCCCGACGGCGATGATGCGGCGGCCGGCGTGGCGCGCTTCACAGAGACGGGTCCACGTCGTCGCTTCGACCTCGTACGCTTCGGCGTGCAAGGTCGCCGCCCTCAACGTCTGCGCCCGCAGCGGCTGGAAAGTCCCCAGCCCGACGTGCAGGGTGAGGCTCTCCACGGTGACGCCGGCGGACTCGAGCGCGGCGTCCAGGCCCGTGGTGAAGTGCAGTCCGGCCGTGGGCGCCGCCGCCGAACCCGTGCTGCAGGCGTACGTCGTCTGGTAACGGTCGGGGTCGTCGAGAGGCGTGGTGATGTACGGCGGCAGCGGAGTGACGCCGACCTCCTCGAGAAGGCTGAGGACCGGCGACGCCGCGAGACTCTCCACGACCCATCGCCCGTCTCCGAGCGGTTCGATACAGCGCAGCCGCCACTCAGGGCCGCCGACCTCGTTCTCGAGGACCTCCTCGCGGCGCGGCCGTCCGCGCAGCAGCACCTCCCACCGTTCGGCGCCGGAGCCGGGCTCGGTCAGCGCACCCAGGAAGAGCGCCTCGACACGTCCGCCGGTCGCGCGATGGAAGAAGCTCCGCGCCGGGAAGACGCGCGTGTCGTTACGCACCAGTACGTCACCGGGTCGCAGCAGCCGCGGCAGGTGCGTGAAGACGTGATCCTCGAGCGGCCCTCCGGCGCGGCGCACCAGCAGCAACCGCGCCGCGTCACGCGGCTCGACCGGCGTCTGCGCCACCAGGCGGTCGGGCAGGTCGTAGTCGAGATCGTCGAGGGTGATGGTGCCGTCCGTCCCGCTCACGCGCGCCTCGCTCGCCGCGACCGGCGTGCGTGCCAGGCCTCCCACTTGCTCGCGGCGCACCCGCAGTAGGGCTGTCGGTACAGCCCCAGCCGGCGGCTCTCGGCATAGCTCGTCCGGAAGCGGTCGCGAGCGTCGACGTAGATGAAGTCCACGCCGTGACGGTCGGCGGCCGTCTCTCCGGCGGCGACGATGATGTCGTGACGCTGATACGGACTGACCGTGAGGGTGGTGGAGAACCGCGCGAAGCCCAGCTCCCGCGCCGCGGCTCCGGCGGCGTCGAGCCGCAGGCCCAGGCAGGCCACGCAGCGCTCGTCCGGGCCGGCGTGTGCCAGGCCCGTGCGCCAGGCGAGCCACCCCTCCGACTCCTCGCGCTCGGCGGGCAGGATCAGCTCGAGGGCGGCTGCACGGCTGTATCGCACCATGCTCTCGCGCCGCCGCTCGCGCTCGGCCTCCGGCTGGATGTTGGGGTTCTCGAACCAGGCCACCGGCTCGACGCCGAGCTCGCGCCACGCGGGCACCGCGACCGTGGAACAGGGCCCGCAACAGGCATGGAGGAGCGTGCTGCTCATGGCCTCGAGTATAACGTCCCGCAGTGACCGGACGACGCGCCCGCCCCCGCCCGGATCACAGCTCGTCGAAGAGCGTGTCGCCGCGGGCCGGCGGCGTGAGGCCGCAGTGGAGGAACCCGCTGCGCGTGAGCACCCTGCCGCGCGGGGTCCGCTTGAGGAATCCCTGCATGATCAGGTACGGCTCATACACGTCCATGACCGTGTCGGCCTCTTCGCCGAGCGCGACGGCCAGCGTGTCGAGTCCTACCGGGCCGCCGTCGAACTTCTCGGCGATCGTGTGCAGGATGTCGCGGTCGAGCTTGTCGAGGCCCTCGCCGTCCACCTGGAAGAGCTCGAGGGCGGCCAGGCAGATGTCGCACTCGATGACACCCTCGTGCCGGACCTCGGCGTAGTCGCGCACCCGGCGCAGGAGCCGGTTGGCGACGCGCGGCGTGCCGCGCGAGCGCCCGGCGATCTCGAGCGCGGAGGCGCGGTCGATGCCGACGCCGAGGATGCCCGCCGACCGCCTGACGATGGCGGCCAGCTCCTCGACGGCGTAGTACTCGAGCCGCTGCCACACGCCGAAACGGTCGCGCAGGGGCGTCGTCAGGAGCCCGGTGCGCGTGGTGGCCCCGATCAGGGTGAACGGTTGGACCTGCATGCGGATGCTGCGCGCCGCCGGTCCCTCGCCGATCATGATGTCGATCTCGTAGTCCTCCATGGCCGGATAGAGGACCTCCTCGACCGCCGCGTTCAGGCGGTGGATCTCGTCGACGAAGAAGACGTCACCGGCTTGGAGGTTAGTGAGCAGACCCGCCACGTCGACCTTGCGCTCGAGGGCAGGCCCGGAGGTGGTGTGCATGCCCACCCCCAGCTCGTGGGCGATGATGCCGGCCAGGGTCGTCTTGCCGAGGCCCGGAGGACCGGCGAGAAGCACGTGGTCGAGGGTGTCTCCCCGCTGCTTGGCCGCCGCGACGAAGATCTCGAGCTGCTCCTTGGCGGCCTGTTGGCCGACGAAGTCGTCGAACCGCCGCGGCCTGAGGCCGAGCTCGAGGTCTGCATCGTCGGCCCGCTGATTGGGGTCGCCGATGCGGTCCCGACGCGTACCGGGCGTCATGTGACCGCCTTGCGCGTCAGCGCGAACTTCACGAGATCCTCCACCGGGGCGTCGTCGGGCGCGCCGCGCAGCGCCTCCTCGGCCTCGCGCAGCGTGAGACCGAGGTTCTGCAGCGCGGAGCGCGCCTCGATGAACCGGGCGCCCACGGGCACGCCGGGACCGCCGAGGTCCGCGGCGGCCGGCGGCAGCTCGCCCACCTTGTCCTTGAGCTCGACCACGAGCCGCTGGGCCAGCTTCTTGCCGATGCCCGGGATGCTCTCGAACTTCTTGACGTCGTCCCGCGCCACCGCCAGCTCGAGCTCCGCGACCGGATAGCCGGAGAGCACCGCCAGGGCGACTTTGGGGCCGACGCCGCTCACGGCGGTCAGCCACAGGAAGAAGGTCCGTTCACGGGTCTCGCGGAAGCCGAACAACTGGAGCGCGTCCTGGCGCACGTTGAGGTACGTGTGCAGCTCCACGTGCTCGCCGACGTGCGGCGCGAGGCTGCCGAGTGTGCGTCCCGACGCGAGGACCTCGAGGCCGAAGCCCCCGACCTCGACGACGGCACGCTCGCCCTCCACAGCGGTGAGGACGCCGCTCACCGAGGCGATCATCGGCCCCTCCCGGCGGCGACTCCACGCGACGGCCGGAGGCCGGCGCCGCCTTGGTGGGCGTGGCAGATGGCTACCGCCAGGGCGTCGGCGGCGTGGTCCGGGCGCGGGATGCGCGGCAGGCGGAGGATGGTCTTGGTCATCTCCTGCACCTGGACCTTGGTGGCGCGCCCGTATCCCGTCACGGCCATCTTGATCTGCAGGGGCGAGTACTCGCACGGGGCGGTCTCGAGCGCCGAGGCGGCGAGGATGAGCACACCCTTGGCCTGTCCGACCGCGAGGGCCGTCTTGACGTTCACGTTGACGAAGAGGTCCTCGAGGACGACCACGTGCGGTCGGTACCGGTCGATGAGCCGGCACGCCTGATCATGGATCTGCCGCAGCCGCAGGTGGGTGGGGTCTTTGGCCGACGTGACGATGCAGCCGTGGCCCAACGGACGCAGGCGGTTTCCGTCCTGCTCGACCACCCCCCAGCCCGTGCTCGCGGTGCCGGGATCGAAGCCGAGGATGATCATGCACGTCCCCCGGGCGGCGGCTTGATGGTCAGGTCACTCGTCGCTGACGGGGTCATCCGTCAGCCCGCGAGGGCCTCGAGGACGTCTTCGGGGATGTCGAAGTTCGCGTAGACCTCCTGGACGTCGTCGCTGTCCTCGAGCGCGTCCATGATCTTCATGGTCTTGCGTGCGTCGTTCTCCTCGAGCTTCACGGTGTTCTTGGGGATCATGGTGAGATCTGCCGAGTCCGGCTCGATGCCGGCCGCCGTCAACGCGTCCCGCACGGAGGCGAAGTCCGACGGCTGGGTGAGCACCTGGAACTGGGCGCCGTCCTGCTCGACGTCGTCGGCGCCGGCCTCGATGGCGGCGGTCATGATGTCGTCCTCGTCGTACTTCGTGCCGTCGACGACGATGGACCCGCGGCGCTCGAACCCCCACGCCACGGCGCCCGGCTGCGCGAGCTGCCCGCCGTGCTTGCTGAAGATGTTGCGCACCTCCGCCGCCGAGCGGTTCCTGTTGTCGGTGAGGACCTCGACGATGATGGCGACACCGGCTGGCCCGTAGCCCTCGTAGACGATGCTCTCGTAACTGGCGCCCTCGGCACCGCCGACGCCCCGCTGGATGGCGCGCTCGATGTTGTCCTTGGGCACGGACTCGGCCTTGGCCTTCTCGATGGCGTTGGCCAGGGCGATGTTCATGGCGGGGTCGGGGCCGCCGTCGCGCGCCGCGACCGTGATGGCGCGCGAGAGCTTGGAGAACAGCTTGCCGCGGGCCGCGTCGGTCTTGCCCTTCTTGTGTTTGATGGTCGCCCATTTGGAGTGCCCGGACACCGTGCACCACCTCCCTCGTTCAGCGATCGCCGGCGGCCGCCGCGGGGCGGCCGGCCGCCTGTCCTCGGCGGCCGATCGTGTGCGTGATGAGCCCGTGGCGGCGCGCGTCGTCCGTGCACCCGGACAGGGGCGACCTGGTCGCGGCCCGCCGTCCCGCGGGCTCGGACTCGTCAGCCGCGGTACTGCATCTTCGCTTCGTCCGGCATCTTGGCCGCGTCGATGCCCGGCATCGCGTCGCCGAGACCCACGCTGACCTCCGCCAGGACGTCAGGGTCGCGGTAGTTGCTCGCCGCCTTCACGATGGCGTCGGCGCGCTTCTGGGGGTCGGCGCTCTTGAAGATGCCGGAGCCTACGAACACGCCCTCGGCGCCCAGCTGCATCATGAGCGCGGCGTCCGCGGGGGTGGCGATGCCGCCGGCGGAGAAGTTGGCCACCGGGAGCTTGCCGTGCTCGGCCACCCACCTGACCAGGGCGTACGGCGCCGGCAGCTGCTTGGCGGCGACGAACAGCTCGTCCTCGTCGAGCGTCTGCAACCTGCGGATCTCTCCCATGATGGTGCGCATGTGGCGCACCGCCTCGACCACGTCGCCGGTGCCCGCCTCCCCCTTGGTGCGGATCATGGCCGCGCCCTCGCTGATGCGGCGCAGCGCCTGTCCCAGGTCGACGGCTCCGCAGACGAACGGCACGTCGAACTTCCACTTGTTGATGTGGTTGGACTCGTCGGCCGGCGTGAGCACCTCGCTCTCGTCGATGAAGTCCACCGCGAGGGCCTGCAGGATCTGCGCCTCGACGAAGTGGCCGATGCGGGCCTTGGCCATCACCGGGATGGAGACGCACTCCTGGATCTCACGGATCTTGGTGGGGTCCGCCATGCGGGCGACGCCGCCCTGGGCGCGGATGTCGCTCGGGACCCGCTCGAGGGCCATCACCGCGCACGCCCCGGCGGCCTCGGCGATCTTCGCCTGCTCAGCGTTGGTGACGTCCATGATGACGCCGCCCTTGAGCGCGTCGGCGATACCGTCCTTCACGCGCATGGTGCCGAGTTCGGTGCGGGGAGCGCCTGCGGCGTCCCCCACGGCAGTGGTGCTGCGCTGGTTGCTCACGTGGGTACCTCCGGTCTCTTGTACACACTCATCTTACCGCAGCACCTCATGCCGGGGCCAACGGCCCACGACCCCCGAAATGCCCGGCTTTGCGGGGAAAACCGGTCGAGCGCCCTCAGCTCTTCTGGGCGTCTTCCTTCTCTTGACGGGCCTGTTCGACGATCTTGGCGGTGAGGTGCGCCGGCACCTCGTCGTAGCGCAGGAGTTCCATGTGGTAGTCGCCGCGTCCGCCGGTCATGGAGGTGAGGTCGGGAGCGTAGGTGAGCATCTCGGCCAGCGGCACCTCGGCGCCGACCACGTTGTTGTGCCCGCGCGGCGTCGTGCCCAGCACGCGGCCGCGGCGCGCGTTGAGGTCGCCGATGATGTCGCCGACGTTCTCCTCGGGCACGGTGATCTCGACGTTCATGATGGGCTCGAGGAGCACGGGCTGTGCCTTCTCGACGGCCGCCTTGAACCCGATGGATCCGGCGATCTGGAACGCCATGTCGCTCGAGTCGACGGGGTGGTGCTTGCCGTCGTAGAGCTGCACCTCGACGTCCACCACCGGGTAACCGGCCAGGAAACCCTCGGCCATGGCGGCCGCCACGCCCTTCTCGACGGCGGGGATGAAGTTGCGCGGGATGGCGCCGCCCACGATCTTGTCGACGAACTCGAAGCCCTCGCCGCGCGGCCGCGGCGACACCTGCATCCACGTGTCGGCGAACTGCCCGCGACCGCCGGTCTGCTTCTTGTGCTTGCCCTCGGCCTTGGCCGTGCCCTTGATGGTCTCGCGGTACGGCACGCGCGGCGGCTTGAGCTCGACCTCCACGCCGAAACGACGCTTCATGCGCTCGACGGTGACCTCGACGTGCACCTGGCTCATCCCGCCGACGATCGTCTCTCCGGTCTGTTCGTCGCGGTGCACCTCGAGCATCGGGTCCTCTTCGGAGAGCCGACGCAGGGCGGAGATCACCTTGTCCTCTTCTCCCTTGCTCTTGGCGGTGATCGCGAAGCTCATGAGCGGGGCCGGGAAGCGGATCGGCGGGAACGCCCCGGCGCCCGCCTCGGCGGTGAGCGTGTCGCCGGTGACCACGTCCTTGAGCTTGGCCACGGCCCCGATGTCGCCGGCGACGAGCGCGTCGACGGGCTTGTTCTCCTTGCCTCGCGGCCTGAGCAACTGCCCCACACGTTCCTTGTGTCCGTCGCGGGCGACCACCAGCTGGGAGTCGCTGTTCATGGTGCCCTGGAACACGCGGAACACGTTGACGTGCCCGCTGAACGGGTCGGCGAGCGTCTTGAACACGAAGGCGACCGCCGGCCTGGAGGGGTCGCAGGCCAACTCGACGGAGTCCTCGCCGTCGAGCACGGCGCGGGCGGGGACGTCGGCGGGCGACGGCGCCAGCGCCAGGACGTCGAAGAGCCTGTCGGCGCCGATGCCGGCGGTGGCGGCGACGCAGGCCACCGGGAAGATCTGGGCCGTGGCGACGGCGGCGGCGAACGCTGCGTTGAGCTCGTCGGCCGTGATCTCCTCCTCCATGAGGTACTTCTCGGCCAGATCGTCGTCGGTGCTGGCCACCGCGTCGATGAGCTTCTCGCGCGCGGCGGCGGCCGCGTCGGCGAGCTCAGCCGGCACCTCGCCCTCGGATCCCTTGCCGTCCGCATAGGTGTACGCCTTCATGGAGAGGAGGTCGACGACGCCGCTGAAATCGTGCTCGCTGCCGATCGGCAACTGTACGGCGACGACCTGCGCCCCGAACGCCTCCTGGAGGGCGGCGACGGCGGCGTCGAAGTCGGCCCGCTCCCGGTCGAGCATGTTGCAGACGAGCATCCGGGCGAGGCCACGCTCGGCGGCCCGGTCCCACAGGCGTTCGGTCTGCACCTCGACGCCGAGCACGGTGTTGACGACCATGAGCGCCGTCTCGACCACCTCGAGGCTCGCGATGGCGTCGGCCAGGAAGCTCGAGTCGCCCGGGGTGTCGACGAGGTTGTACGACAGGCCGCCGTGATCGACCTGCGCCAGGCCGGCCGAGAGGCTCATCTGGCGCTTCTTCTCGTCGTCGTCCCAATCGGAGACCGTGGTGCCGTCGGCGACCGAGCCGAGGCGGGTGACCGCGCCGGCGCCGAAGAGCAGCGCCTCGAACAGCGACGTCTTGCCGGTTCCGCGATGGCCGACGAGGGCGATGTTCCTGATCTTGGCTGGGTCGTTCATCCGGGGTCTCCTCGTCGTCGTTACGGGACGCTCCGTGCGGGGGCACGCGAAGCGGCCGGCTGTGTCCTGTCGGAGTGGAGAAGTCTAGCACAGGCCGCTCGTGGCGGGACGCTCAGACGGCCCGTCGCGCGTGGGCGGGCGGAGCGGCGACGGGCGCAGGCGGGGATGCCCCGGAGGAGCTCGCCGTCGTGTCGCGGGCGGCCTGGGCGGCGGGGTGGAACGACTGCGCCGGCGAATCGTGCTCGAGGCGGCGATACGCGGACGCGCCGCCTGCGAGGGTGAGCGATCTGAAGCCGTACTTCTCCCGCACCCTGTCGACCGCCTCGCCGAGCGCGACCTCGCGCCAGCCGTCGTCGAGCGTGAGCTGGAAGGCGTTCTGCGTGAACCCGCTGACGCTCACTCCCACAAGGCGCACCTGGCGGGCGCCGATGTCGAGCTCGTCGAGCAGTGCCGTGACCGTCTCGAAGAGCGGCCGCACGGCGCTCACCGGGCGCGGCAGCGTGCGGCGGCGGCTCACGGTGTGGAAGCTGCTGAAGCGCACCTTGAGCGTCACCGTGCGCGCCGCGAGCCCCTTGCGGCGGAGCCCGGCGACGGCGCTGTCGGTGAGCGAGAGCAGCGTGGCGCGTAACGGGTCGCCGCCGCTCACATCGTCGTCGAAGGTGAGCTCGCGGCCGATCGACTTGGGCAGCGGCCGCTCGCTGCGCACCGGCGAGAGGCCGCGTCCCAGGGCGAGCTGGCGAAGCCCGTGCGCGCCCCTGCCGAACGCGGCCGCGAGCAGCGGGAAGGGCACGTCCTGCAGCATGCCGACGGTGGTGAGCCCGAGGGCGGCGAGACGCTCCTGGGTGACCGGGCCGATGCCGCAGACGTCGCCGACCGGCAGATCGCGCAGGCGGCCGTGTACGTCGGCGGCCGTGAGCTCGCCGATACCGGCCGGTTTGTGCATGCCGGCGGCCAGTTTGGCCAGCAGCTTGGTGGGGCCGATACCGATGGAGCAGGTGACGCCATGCCCGGCGTAGACCTCCTCCTGGATGCGGTGGGCGATGGTGCGCGGCGGGCCGAACAGTCGCCGGCTGCCGGTGACGTCGAGGAACGCCTCGTCGATGGACGCCACCTCGACCAGGTCGGTGTAGCGCTCCAGCAACCCGACCAGCGAACGGTGGACGGCCAGATAGGCCTTCATGTCGACCGGGAGGAACTCCGCCTGCGGGCAGAGCCGTTCGGCCTGCGCGATGGGCAGCGCGCTGTGCACGCCGTAGACGCGCGCCTCGTAAGAGCAGGCGGAGACCACTCCCCTCCCTCCCCGCTCGCCGCCGACGATGACCGGCTTGCCGCGCAGCTCCGGACGCCGCGCCTGCTCCACGGAGGCGAAGAAGGCGTCCATGTCGAGGTGGAGGATGGCTCTGTCAGATACGAACATACGTTCGTATATTACTCCGGACGAGGACGGAAGACAACGATCCCAGGCTCGTCGGCCGATGCCGTCCCGCGCACCTCCCCGAAGCCCCGCCGCGCCGCGCCTCCTCAGAGGCCGGCCGTGCCGGTGTCCGTCGCGCGGTCCTCAGGCCCCCGCCGACACGTCGACCCGCGGGACGTCGCCCCACAGCGTCTCGAGCCGGTAGAAGTCCCGTGCCGCCGTAGTGAAGATGTGCACGACCACGTCGACGTAGTCGATGAGGATCCACTCTCCCTCTCGCTCGCCCTCCACGCGCGCCGGACGATGCCGGGGCCGCAGCCTGCGCTGGATCTCGTCGGCGATGGACCGGGTCTGACGCGGGTTCGCGCCGCTGACGACGACGAAGAAGTCGGTGTACGACACCGCCTCGTCCATGCTCAGGACGACGATGCCCTCCGCCTTCTTGCCGGCGGCCAGCGCGACGATGTCGCGCGCCAGGTGCTCGGAGGCGGATGGATCTGGGATGGCGGCTACGGCTGGTCCTTTGTGCTGGATTGCTGCGCGTCGAAGTCGTCGCCGACGATGACCTGGACCGTCCCCTTCGGCAGGCCGGGGCCGTCGAGCACGACGCCGCGGCCGAGTATAGCACGGATGTCGCGCGCCACCGGGAGCGTCTCCGGACCCGCCAGGATCTCCGTCTGAGCGTAGGAGAAGCTGTCCGCGTTCAGCGGCTCCGGGAGGTTCACGTCGAGACTGGCGAGGCGCTCCACGACCGCTCTCCCGACTCCGAGCCGTCCGCTGCCGTTGAACACCTGCACGGTCACGGCGGCCCGGTAGGAGGGAGCACGCCGCGTGATGCGCGCCTGGATCTCCTCCGCCAGCGGCACGAAGGCGGACTGCCCCTCGGCGACCCGGACCACGGCCGGGAACGGCTCCACCGTCGCCCGGCCCGAGGTGATGCGCGCGACCACCTCGGAGAAGGCGGGATCGCCGGCCGGCGAGGGACTCGCGCCGGCTGACGCGGGACGCTCGTCGCGCGGTCGCAGGGCGGCGGTCTCGAGGGCCGCCTGGACCACCGCCGTCTGGAGCCGGACGGTCTCCTCACGGTCATCGCCGACGGAGGCGAAGACGCGTGGCAGCTCCGCCGTCGCGACCGTCCCGTCGTCCCCGACCAACGGCGCGCCACCGTCGGCGCTCACACCCGCCGGTGGATCGAGGTCGATCTGCAGTACATCACTGCCGGCCCACCGGCCCAGGTCGGAGACGGGCATGGTGAACACCGCGTCTATGGGCGCCCGCACCACGCGTCCGAGGTCCACGGCCAGATCACCCAACGCCATGGCGTCGGCCGCGAACACGTACTCGCCGTTGGGTCCCTCCAGCAGCAGGTCGGGCGGCAACAGATACACGCCCGGGTCGCCGCCCGCCGCATCCTGGACCACGAGCAGCCCTGCGACCGGCGCGTCCTCGTCCGGTACGGTCAACTGCACGGCGGCCAGGTAGCCTGCCTTCTCGGGCGGCGGGGTCTCTCCGAAGAACCGGTCCGCCAGGTACCATGCCGCCAGGACCGCGAGGAAGGCGACCACGCCGGCCGAGATGTACAGCAGCCAGGCCTGCGAGCGCTCCACGCGCGAGCGGCGCCGGCGGCGCAGCCGGTCGCTGCGGTATCCCTTACTGCCCGGCATGCGACTCGTTGTACAACGCCAGCGCCGCGGGGACCACCCCGCGTCCGCGGCCGATGACCTCGAGCAGGCTGAGGCGGGCCGCCGCGGCGACCGCAGCGTCGAGGGAGGTGGCCGCGAGCGCCCGCACCTCGTCGAGCCCCGCGAACGCACGTCCCGGCTCGATGAAGTCGGCCAGGTACACGCACTTCTCCAGCACCGTCATGCCGGCCGCGCCGACGGTATGCAGGCGGACGGCGGCGGCCACGTCGGGGCTCAGGCCGAGCTCGAGAAGTTCCGCCGCCGCGACCGGCCCGTGCAGGATCTGACGGGGTCGCCGCGCCTCGACCGGCCCTACCGGGATCCCGTGACGCGCGGCGGCCGCGAGCGTCTCGGCGTCGGTCAGCTCACGGCAGTAGTCATGCAGGAGGCCGGCCAGCTCGGCCTTCTCGCGAGGCGCCCCGAAGCGCTGCGCCAACCGCGCGGCCTCGGCCGCCACCCGCCGCGCGTGCTCGCGGCGGCGCGGCGAGAGGCGGGCCTCCAGCAGTCTCTCCGCGGCCGCGCCGTCCAGACCCGTCACCGATAGAGCCCCGTCTCGGCGATGTACTGCTCCACGCCCCGCGGCACCAGGTAGCGGATCGGTCGACGGGCCGCGACACGGGCACGGATGTCCGACGACGAGAGACCCAGGAGGGGCATGTCGAGGATCGTCACGCGGTGGGTGCCCCACCGCTCCGCGGCGGCCGCGAGCTGTTCGGGCGCGTCGCCCGGGCGCGGCGCGACCGCCAGCGAGCACAGCGAGAGCAACTGCTCCGGCTCCTGCCACGTCCCGAGCTGCAGGAGGGAGTCAGAGCCCATGATGAAGACGAGCCGGTGGTCAGGGTACCGCTGTCGCACCGCACGCAGCGTGTCGACCGTGTAGACCAGGCCGCGCTCGATCTCGACGCCGGAGACGCTGAAATGCAGGTCCTCGTCCACCGCGAGAGAGGTCATCTCCAGCCGCACCGGCGCCTCGGTGCGCTCCTCCCCGTCCTTGTGCGGCGGTGCGGCCGCCGGCACGAACACCACGTGCGAGAGGCCGACGGCGTGGACCGCCTCCGACGCTATCGCGAGGTGGGCCACGTGGGGCGGGTCGAAGCTCCCGCCCAGCACGCCCAGGCGAGGCAGGTCGGACTCCACCGGCCTACCCTCTCACCTGCCCGTCGCCCCAGAGCTCGTACTTCACGCAGGTGAGCTCGCGCAGCGCGATCGGACCGCGCACGTGCAGCTTCTGTGTACTGATCCCCAGCTCGGCGCCGAGCCCGAACTCCGCGCCGTCCGTGAAGCGGGTGGAGGCGTTGACGTAGACGCACGCCGCATCGACCTCCGCGCTGAAGCGTCGTGCCGCCGCCAGGTCCTCGGTCACGATGGCCTCCGAGTGCCGGGTCCCGCAGGTGGCGATGTGCTCCAGGGCTTCGTCGAGCGACCCGACGACCCTGACCGCCAGCGTGAGGGCCAGGAACTCGGTGGCGTAGTGCGTCCGGTTGGCGCGCTTGAGCGACGGGTCGCCGAGGATGTCGCCGGCCGGCTTGTCGACGATCAGCTCGACACCGCGGCGGCCGAGCTCCTCCGCCACGCGGGGCAGGAACGCCGACGCGGCCTGACGGTGCACCAGCAGGGTCTCGGCCGCGTTGCACACCCCGGGCCGCTGGCACTTGGCGTTGACGACGATGGCCAGCGCCTTGTCCAGGTCGGCCGCCGCATCGACGTACACATGGCAGTTGCCGCCCGCGGCGTAGATCACCGGGACCTTGCTGTGCTCGAGGAGGTGCTCCTTGAGCTCCTCCCCGCCGCGCGGGACGATGAGGTCGACGTGGTCGCGCTGCTTGAGCAGTTCCGCGAGCTCCCTGCGGTCGGGACCCAGGTAGGAGACGGCCTCCCGCGGCAGTCCCGTCTCGATCACCGCGCCCTGGACCACCTCGGCGAGGATGCGATTGGTGTGCACCGCCGCGGTGCCGCCACGGAGGACGACCGCGTTGCCCGACTTGAGACACAGGGCCGCCGCGTCGACGGTGACGTTGGGGCGCGCCTCGTAGATCACCGCGATGACGCCCAGCGGCACCCGGACGCGGCGCACCTGCACCCCGTTGTCGAGCCGCCAGCCCTCGACGACCTCGCCGACGGGGTCGGGCAGCGCCGCGACATCGTGCACCGCCGCCTCGATGTCGGCGAGCCTGTCCTCGTCGAGCAGCAGTCTGTCGACCAGTGCGTCCGCGAGGCGGTTCTCGCGCGCGAGGCGCACATCTTCCTCGTTCTCGGCCAGGATCTCGGCCGATCGGCGCCGCAGCGCGTCGGCCACGGCTCCCAGCGCGTCGTCCTTGCGCGCCCGCGGCAGCCCGGCGAGCACCCGTGACGCCCGCCGCGCCTCGATGCACGTCTGTTCGACCTTCATCGCGCCTCCTCGCCGACCAGCACCAACGAGTCGCGGTGCACGACTTCATCCTCGAGGTGCGGGCTCACGCGCCGCGATTCTTCCGTGCGCAGACCGCGCACGCTGCGCAGGTCGCGTGAGCTCATCGTGCTGAGCCCGCGCGCGACCTCGTGACCGCCCGGGTCGACCACCGCGACGGCGTCGCCGGCGGCGAACGTGCCGTGCACGGCGGCGACGCCGACCGGCAGCAGGCTGCTCCCACCTTGCGCCAGGGCCCGCGCCGCCCCGGCGTCGACCTCCAGCGTACCACGTACCGGTTTGGCGTAGCGTAGCCACAGCTTGAACGCCGAGGCGTTCGTGGGCCGGGGGAGGACGAGCGTACCCACCTCCTCGCCCCTCGCGATGCTCGCGAGCACGCCGGGTCGTGAGCCGTCGGCGATCACCGTGCGCACGTTCGCCGCGGCCGCCATCAGCGCCGCGGCCGTCTTGCCGCGCATGCCGCCGGCGCCGCGTCGCGACGCGGCGCCGACCTCCAGTGCGGCCAGCTCCCGCGGCTCGGTGACCCTCCGCACGAGGGCCGCCTCGCCGTGCTTGCGCGGGTCTTTGGTGAAGAGACCCTCCTGGTCGGTGAGGAGCACGAGGTGGTCGGCGCGGAGCATGATCGCGACCTGTGCGGCGAGGACGTCGTTGTCGCCGAAGCGGATCTCGTCGGTGGCGGTGGTGTCGTTCTCGTTGGCCACCGGGACCACACCCCACGAGAGCAGGCGCCGCAGCGTGTTGCGCGCGTTCACGTAGCTGGACCGCCGGTTGAAGTCCTCGCTCGTGAGCAGCACCTGGGCGGCCATGAGCTCATGGTCGCCGAACAGGCGCTCGTAGTGGGCGAAGAGCCGGCCCTGGCCGACGGCCGACGCGGCCTGCAGCTCGGGCACGAGCCGGGGCCGTTCGCCGATGCCCAGGACGTGCTGGCCGCAGGCGATGGCGCCGCTCGAGACGAGCACCACGCGGCGCCCCCCGTGCACCAGCTCCGCGATGTCGGCGACGACGCCGGCGAGCAGGCGCCTGCGGAGGCGCAGGCGGTCGTCGGCCACGGTACTTGAGCCGAGTTTGACGACGACGGTCTTCACGGGCGCGATTCTAGCAAAGGGATCGGTGCGAGACCGCGTCACGCGAACTCGAACTCGGCGCCGCCGACGATCACCGTGTCGCCCGGCTCTGCGCCGGCCCGCCGCAGGGCGTCGTTGAGCCCGGCGCGCTCGACGACCTCCTGCAGATACGCCACGGCGTCCTCGTTGTCGAGGTCGGCCTTGGCGAACAGGCGCTCCAACTGGCGTCCGTGGACCACGTAGTCCTCACCCACGCGCTCGAGCGTGAAGGCCTCCAGCCGGTCGGCTCCGGGACGCAGCACCTCGGGTCCCGCGACCTGCTCCGGTCGGGCCGCCTCACGTGACCGGCCGACGATCGTCCCCAAACGGTGGCCCAGCACCTCGAGGCCGCGGCCGTCGAGCGCCGAGACGACCAGCCCGGCCTCCGGCCACCCCAGGCTCGCGAGGAACTCCTCCGCCGCCGCGACCTCCTCAGGTCCGAGCAGATCCGCCTTGGTGACGAGGACCAGCGACGGCCGCTCGAGCAGCTCGGGGCGGAAGGCGCGCAGCTCCGCCCTCACGGTACGCAGCGCCTGCGGCCACGCATCGGCGCCGTCGGCGCCGTCGACCACGTACACCACGGCTGCGGTGCGCTCGATGTGCGCGAGGAAGCGATGACCGAGCCCGGCCCCCTCGCTGGCCCCCTCGATCAATCCCGGGATGTCGGCGATCACCACCGGACCCTCATCGAGGGACAGCACGCCCAGGTTGGGGGTGACGGTGGTGAACGGATACGCCGCGACCTTGGGCTTCGCCCGCGTCAGCGCGGCCAGCAGCGACGACTTGCCGGCGTTGGGCAGTCCCACCAGGCCCACGTCGGCGAGCAGCTTGAGCGCGAGCGTGACCCACAGCTCCTCACCCTGCAGTCCGCGCTCGGCGAACCGCGGCGCCTGACGCGTCGAGCTCTTGAAGTTCACGTTGCCGCGCCCGCCCTCGCCGCCGCGCGCGACCAGCAGTCTCTGGCCGTCGTGCACGAGGTCGCCGAGCAGCTCTCCCTCTCGCGTGCGGACCTCGGTGCCGACCGGCACCTCGACCAGCAGCTCGGGGCCGTCGGCACCACGCCGGTTGCCGCCGCGGCCGGCACCGCCGTCGGCAGCGCGGAAATGGTGCCGGTGGCGGAAGTGGGTGAGGTCGTGCAGGCGGCGCGTCGCGACCAGCACCACGTCGCCGCCGGGAGCGCCGTCACCGCCGTCGGGCCCGCCCCGGGGCACGTATTTCTCGCGGCGGAAACTCATGGCGCCGTCGCCGCCGCGGCCTCCCCGCACGCAGATGCTGGCCCGGTCGAGCATGGCGATGCGCGCAGCCGGCGTCCGCCGGCGTCCGCTCAGGCCTCGGGGACGACCGAGATGAAGCGGCCGGCGCCCTTCTGCGTGAACACGAGCTTGCCGGTCACCTTGGCGTAGATGGTGTGGTCGACGCCGATGCCGGCGTTGTCGCCGGGGCGGAACCGCGTGCCGCGCTGACGTACGATGATCGATCCGGCCGGGACCACCTGGCCCGCGAAGACCTTGACTCCGAGGCGCTTCGCCTCGGAGTCGCGGCCGTTGCGACTGGTCCCGGCGCCCTTCTTGTGGGCCATGCCGTTACTCCTTGCTGCCCTTGAGGGTGATCGAGTCGATCGTCAGCTTGGTGAGACGACTGCGATGACCCTTCGTCTTCTTGAACGTGGTCTTCGGCTTGTAGGTGAAGACCTTGATCTTCTCGCCGAGGAGATGCTCGCCGACCGTCGCCTTGACCTCGGCGTGCCGGGCCGCGTCCGCGTCGTAGCTCGCCGCAGCGTCACGGACCGCCAGGGCGTCGAGCGTGATCGTCTCGCCGACATCCGCGTGGATCCGGTCGACGACGATGGTGTCGCCGGCGCTGACCTTGAACTGCCGGCCGCCACAGCGGATCACCGCGTAGGTGTCGTTGGACTTCGTCATTGGTTCACTCCCTCAAGACAACGGCAGGTGATGATAGCCAACCGGCCTGCCGGGGTCAATTCGCCTCCGCGGCGGAGCCCTTGAGCACGGTGGCGCGGGCGCCGGTGCGGGCCGTCTCGGTGATGCGTACCCTGCGGCGTTTCCCGAGGTGCTGACGACCACCCTCCACGATGATCATGTACCCGTCGACATACCCCACCGCGTCGCGGGGGCTGTAGGTGAGGCTGAACTCCAGCTCGACGGTGACCTCCTGGCCTTCCCGCACGGGGATGCGCTGGTCCTGCACGTGCGCCAGGCTCCCCTCGCTGACCACCCGGAAGGACTCCACGGGGAGTGCCGCCGCGCCCTCGAGGAACACACGCCGCCCGGTCAGCTTCTCGAGGCGCTTGAGGCGCGCCCCGCTCAACCGGTCGGCGACCCCCCCGTTGACCTCGATCAGCCAGGCCTTGGCCTGGGACTTGCGCGCCAGGGCGCGCACACGGCGCTCGACGCTGAGAGCCATCGTCTCCTCGCTGAGCACCCGCCCCTTGCCGGAGCAGACAGGACACGAGCGCGTCAGGATTCCGCGCGCGCCGTCGGTCGTGTTCTGGCGCGTCATCTCGACGAGCCCGAGGGGTGAGAGCTCGACCACGTAGGTCTTGGTGCGGTCGGTCTCCAGTTCCGCCTCCAGCGTCGCCAGCACGAGCTCGCGGTTGCGGGTGTGCGCCATGTCGATGAAGTCGATGATGATGATGCCGCCGATGTCCCGCAGGCGGAGCTGGCGCACGACCTCCCTGGCCGCCTCGATGTTCGTCTTGGTGATCGTGTCCTCCAGCCCCTTGCCGCGGGTGAAGCGGCCGGTGTTCACGTCGATGACCGTGAGGGCTTCGGTGTGGTCGATCACGAGGTTGCCGCCGCTCGGCAACGACACGCGACGCTCCAGGGCGCGGGCGATCTGCTCCTCTATCCCGTAGGCGGTGAAGAGAGGCTCGTCTCCCGTGTGCAGCTTGACCCGCGGGATGAGGTCCGGGGCCTCCTTGTCGAGGAAGGCGACGATAGCCTTGTGGCGCCTGGGATCGTCGACGAGGAGGCTCTCGCAGGTCTCGTTGAAGAGGTCGCGGGTCACCTCGAGGGAGATGTCGACCTCCTTGTGCACGAGCCCCGGCGCTTTGACGGTCTCGGCCTTCTTCTTGAGCCTCGACCACAGTCGGGAGAGGTAACGGAGGTCACGCTTGAGATCCTCCAGGCCGTGGCCCTCCGCGATGGTGCGGATGATCAGGCCGGCGTTCCTGGGCTTCAGCTCCTTCGAGAGCTCGCGCAGGCGCTCGCGTTCGCTCTGCTTGAGCCTGCGCGACACGCCCACTCCGCTCCCGCCCGGCACGTACACGAGGTAGCGCCCGGCGAGGCTGATCTTGGTGCTGAGCCGAGCCCCCTTGTGCCCCATCGGGTCCTTGATCACCTGCACCAGGACCTGCTGCCCCCCCTTGAGCGCGTCGCTGATGCGCCGGGCACGCTTCTCGCCCTCCGGCGTAGTCACCTCGTCCACGTACAGGAAGCCGTTCTTCTCCAGGCCGAAGTCGACGAAGGCGGCGTCGATGCCGCTCATGACGCTCTCCACCCTGCCCTGGTAGATGTCGCCCAGGTACGATCTGCGGTCCGGGCGCTCGATGTAGATCTCCGAGAGCCTGCCGTCCTCGACGAGTGCGACGCGCAACTCCTCACCATCGTCGCTGACCAGGATGATCTTGCGGTCAGGTCGCTCGGCCACGACCGCCTGCCGCCGTTTGGCGGCCTCGGCGGGTGCCGGGGTGCCGAGCCCGCTGCCCTCGTCCTGGCGGACGATGGCCTTGGGCCGCCGGTCGTCGTGACGCCGACGGGCGCTCTTCGTCGACGGCGCGGACGTCCGGGGGTCAGCCCCGTCGGCGGCCGTGCCCGGCTCGACCTCGCCCGACTCTTCCCCGCCGGGCTCCGGGTCGCCGGCGGCCTCCTCGGCCTCGCGGGTCACCTCCTCGTGCTCGATGTCGGCGTTCTTGTGGCGATGCCGCCCGCCACGGCTGCCGCGCCGACGACGCTTCGCCGACGGGTCGTCCTCTGGGGGCTTCCCGGCGGACTCTTCCTCCCGCCGTCCGTCGTCCGCCGCGGTCACGGCGGATGCGTCCCCGCGTGCCGTCGCCGGCGTCCCTGCGTCCGCGACGTCCGGCGTCTGCCCGCCCTCTACGAGGTCGGCCGGGGGTGTCCCGGAGGACGGCTTCGCACGCCGTCCGCCGCGGCTGCCGCCCGCTTTGGCGGGCGCCTCGACGGCCGTGCGTCCTGCCCCGCGCCGGTCCACCACGGCCGCCTCGCCGACCGGCACCAGGGGGACCGTCGGCAGAGCGGCCAGAGCATCAGGCGGCTCCACGGCGCGGTCACGGGACGTCTCGTTCCCGACCGCGGCGGTCTCCACCGCCGGCTTCTTGTGCCGTCGTCCGCCGCGGCTGCCGCGCCGACGTTTCGACTGCCCGCCGGCCGGAGTCCCAGCGCCGGGCCTCGCGGCCGCCCGGTCGTCGGGCGCGGGTGCCGCCTCCGGCACACCTTTCGCTGGACTGTCCATGTGGTCAACTCCTTCCGCCGCCGGCGATCACGTCCGGCGGCACGTCTTTCCAGGCGATACGCAGGCGCACGAGGCCCCGCATCACCGCTTCGACCTGCGCCCATTCGGCGACCAGGTCGATCAGTTCCTGTGGCCGGGCGGCTCCGTCGCTGCGGTGACGGATCGTGAACTCGAGACGGGCTCCTCCGTCCTCCGCAGTCGCGGTCACGCGCCCGACGTACTCCTTCAGGTCCAGTGTACGCGTGCCCTTGGGCGACACGCGTTCGCGGACCGCTTCTCGCGTCTCGTTGTACCGTTCGACGGCGGCGAGGATGCGGCCTGCATCGCCGTCCAGCACGCAGCCGTACGTCGCCTCCCTCGCCTGCGGGCGCGGTCGACGTTCGCCCGCGTCCACGATGCGCAGCGGCTCGAACCCCGGCGGCGCGGCCGCGCACAAGTCCCTCAGCGTCGCGACCGTCGCCGCAGCGGCCTCCGTCACCTCCACCACCGCCAGCTCGTTGCCGCCCTCCGCCCCGACCGGCAGCGGCAGCGGCAGCGACAGGCGTGGTTTCGGGCGCATGCCCTGCGTCAACGCGATCGGCACGCCGGCGCGGGCGAAGGTGCGTTGCACCACCCGCGAGGTGTCCAGGTGTGAGAGGTAACGAGCCGGTCCACGGCGCGCGAAGAGGAGCAGCCACCAGCTCATGCGAGAAGATCCATCCCGACCTCACCGGCGCAGACGCCACAGGCGCCGCAGGCGCCGTCGCGGCAGTCCTCCGTGAGGCGGCCGGCACGACCACGGTCCCGTTCGTCGGCGAGGAACCGCGCGTCGAGGCGCGCGTCGACTGCGTCGCGCCACGCAGGAGGCTCGCCCCCGGCCTCGCCGAGCGCCATCCCGGTGGCCGCCGCGGCGGCCTGCCAGCGGCGCACGTCGAAGTGCTCGCTCCAGCCGTCGAACCGCGCGCCGCGCCGCCATGCCTCCTCCACGAGACGGTCCGACCCCGGTCCGCCGCGCGCGAGCGTCGCCTCCACCAGGGAGACGCCCACGTCATGGAACGCCACCCGCACGCCCCTCGGGGTCGCCTCGCGCAGGAGTCGTTGCCGCCGACGCAGCGTCTGCTCGCCGGCGAACTGCTCCAGCTCGAAGGGCGTGTGCGGTTTGGGCACGTACGACGACACGGACACGGTGACCCGGGCGCGACCGCGACCGACCTCCCTGGCGATGCGCGTGGCGTGATCCGCCATGCGTGCGATCCCACGCACGTCGTCGTCAGTCTCGCCCGGGAGGCCGATCATGAAGTACAGCTTGAGCCCGGTGAAGCCGCCCGCCAGGGCAGCCCGGACGGCCTCGTCGAACTGGGCCTCGTCGATACCCTTGTTGATCGTGTCCCGCAGGTCCTGGGTGCCCGCCTCGGGCGCGAGGGTGAGCGAGCCGCGCTGGCCGGCCGCGAACAGCCCCAGCTTCTCGGCCGCCGAGTCGATGCGCAGCGACGGCAGCGACACGCGCAGCCCCGGACGCAGCTCACGGATGCGCGCGACCGCCTCGGCCACACCGCCGTAGTCGCAGGAGCTGAGTGAGAGCAGGGACACCTCGTCGCAGCCGGTCTCGTGGAGCAGGCGCCCGGCGGCCGCGACGACCCGCTCGACCGGCCGCTCCCTCACCGGCCGGTACCACATGCCGGCCTGGCAGAAACGGCACCCCGCGGTGCATCCGCGCATCACCTCGACGACGGCGCGGTCGTGCACCGCCTCCAGCACCGGCACGATCGGCTGCAGGACGGGATCGGAGGTCGAGAAACCGGTGAAGACCTGCCTGACGGCCGGGCGGTCGCTGCGGCCGGGGACCCAGACCCCCGGGACCGCCGCCAGCGCCCGCAGGCGCGCAACCCGGCCGTCCCGCCCCAGCGCGTCGACGACGGCGTCGAGGTGCTCCTCCGCTTCGCCGACGAAGAACGCGTCGAAGAACGGCGCCAGCGGCCACGGGTTCGCCACCGCCGGGCCGCCGCCGAGGACGACGGGGTCCTCCCCGGCACGCTCGACGGCGCGCAGGGGCACGCCGGCGAGATCGAGCATCTCGAGCACGTTCGTGTAGCAGAGCTCGTGCGGCAGCGTGAAGCCCCAGAGGTCGCAGGCGCGCACCGGCGCGAACGACTCCAGAGTCCACAGCCGCACGACTGAGTCGCGCATGCGGTCGGCGAGGTCGGGCCACGGGCAGTAGGCCCGCTCGGCCCACGCCGGCGTCGTATCGTTCAACCGGGCGTACAGGATCTGGAGCGCCGGGTTTGAGACCCCGATCTCGTACACGTCCGGGTAAGACAGCACGATCCGGGGCGTCGCCCCAGGCTTGACGCGGGCGTTGAACTCCCCGCCCACATAACGTCCCGGGCGCGCGACACGCGCCAGCAGCCTCGCTACTTCATCCGGTACCCAGTCGCTTGAGCGGCCCGGGGATCCGGGACGTGAGTCTTTCAACCTGTCTGTTGATCCTTTGCATCCGCGAGACCCGGAGCGGCGCCCCGGCCTCGAAGTAGGCGATGGCGGCCTGACCGAGTGCGACGGTACCCGAGAACCCGACAGCGCCCTTGACCGCCCATCCGAACCAGGGCACGAAATCGAGCGCCTGGCGCGCCAGCATGCGCAGCACGAAGCCCGTCCCGACGACCGAGAGGATCTCGAGCGCCCTGTCCAGGCCGAGATCCTCCCCATACGCGTGGGCGATCTTGAGCACCATACGGATCTGGTTGGCGGTCATCGCCGGCATGTCGGCTCCGGGGATGATGACCACCGCGCCGATGACTCCGTTCTGCGCCGCGTTGGCGATCACGACGTGGTCGCAGTACGTGCGGCGCACCGACGGCAGTGAGGCGGCGAGCGCGCCCGCGCTGTCGCCGGCCAGAGCGACGATCCTGTGTTCGAGCGTGGGCCTCCCCTCGGCATCCGGCCCGAGGCCGCGCGCCACCTCGTCGTCGAAGAGCCCGGCGGAGCGGATCCAGAGATCCGCGCCGGGACCCTCGACCAGCCCGATCACGTCGGCTCCGCCGCGCCTCGCGGCGTGCACGACAGGGGCGGCTTCGGCCGCAGGCAGCCCCGCCGCGGCCACCACCACGATGTCCCAGCGGGAGGCGAGCCGCGGCTCGCGCGGGAAGTCGGACGGGCCCAGGGCGTCGACCGCGGACGACACCCCCCCGCGTTCGTCGCTGGCGCCGGCGGAGAGCACGCCGACCACACGCGCCAGTCCGTCGCCGCGCCCGACCACGCAGAGGCGCGGCGCCGGGTGCCGGGCACGCGCGTCTGTGACCGCCTTCACGATCTTCGAGATGCTCACACTATCGGCCAAGTCGTGTCCTCCCCTCGGGAGCGGTCCTCGCCCGCAGATGGATGGCCTCCAGCAGGCCGACGAAGACCAGGAACGCGATCATGTGCGTCCCGCCGTAACTCACGAACGGGAGCGGGATACCGGTCACCGGCATGATACCAATCGTCATCCCGGTGTTCACGAACACCTCGAACAGCACCGTCACCGCGACGCCGCCGGCGAGGATGCTCCCGTACATGTCGCGCGCCAGGACGGCGATGCGCAGGGCGCGCCAGATGAAGACCGCGTAGAGCACCAGCAGGATCGCGGCGCCGATGAAGCCGCTGCGCTCGCTGATCACGGCGAAGATGAAGTCGGTGTGGTGCTCGGGCAGGAAGTGGAGCGTCGTCTGCGTGGCCTGGTCGCCGCGTCCGGAGAACGCCCCCGAGCCCACCGCGATCATCGACTGGATCACGTTGTAGCCCGCCGCCCGCGCCTGGGCTCCGGGGTTCACGAAGACGAACAACCTGTCGAGCTGGTACTGCTTGATCACCTCGAGGCCGGCGAGAGGGAGCACCTTGAGCGCCACCACGAACGCCGAGACCCCCAGGGCGGCCAGCGCGGCGAAGTGCGTCCAGGGCGTGCCGTAGAAGAACAGCATGGTCAGGGCGAGCGCCATGATGACCATGCTCGAGCCGAAGTCCGGTTCCCGGTAGACGAAGAACGCGGGCACGGCGGCCATGACCAGGACGAAGAACGTGACCCGCTTGCACCCGAGGAGCTCCATACGGTCCGAGAGGAACGCTCCGAGACTCAGGGCGAGCAGGAGGAGTGCGGCGGCGGAGGGCTGGAAGCGGGTCACCCCCAGGTCGATCCAGCGCGTGGCGCCGTTCACCTCCTCGCCGAAGGGCAGCACGGCGACGACCATGAAGACCGCCAGCACGTAGAGGAGCCACTGGACCCGCCGGTACAGTTCGTAATCCAACAGGGAGACGATCACCGCGGCGACGAGGCCGACGGACATCGCGATGAGCTGCTGGCGCACGTACACCAGCGGCTCGCCGGCGACGTCGTTGCGGGTCGCGAAGTAGATCATCGTGGTGCCGTACCCGACGAGCGCGCCGGTCGCGAGGAGCAGGACGTAGTCGAGGTGCCGCAGGTAGTCGCGCCAGCCCGGCATGTCACTCCGGTCCGCGTCGGTCCGCGCGTCGCTGGCCGTCTCTGCGGTGCATCAGTCCGTGCGCGCGGAGCCGGTGGTGAGCTCCCCGCTGTGCAGATGGAAGAGGGCGTCGTAGATCACCCGGGCGGCCGGCGCGGCGACCGTGCCGCCGTGGCCGCCCTTCTCGATCATCACGACCACGACGTAGCGCGGGTCGTTAGCCGGCGCGTAGCTCGCGTACCACGCGTAGTCCACGTAGCCGCTCCGTGTGGCGTCGTATACCTCGGCCGTGCCCGTCTTGCCGGCCACCGGCTGTCCGTAAAGGGCGAACACGTGCGCCGACGTACCGGTCGGGGAGTTGGCCGCCTTGTACAGGCCCTGACGGACCAGGTCGAGCGTGCTCGGTGCGATGTCCACCTTGCGGGCCTTGGCGGGATGCAGGTCGCGCACCGTCTGCCCCGCCGCGTCGACGATCCGCAGGCCGAGGTGTGGCGTCACCACCCGGCCCCCGTTGGCGATCGCGGCGTAAGTCACGGCCAGCTGCAGCGGCGTCGCCTCGAGGTCGCCCTGCCCGATCGAGAGGTTGATCGAGTTGCCCGGCGTCCAGAGCTTGTCGACCTCTGAGCGGAAGTATTTCTGGCGCCACTCTGGCGTGGGCACACGACCTGCGGCCTCGCCCTCGATGTCGATCCCCGTGGGCCGGCCCATGCCGAGGCGCTTGGCCCACTCCTGCAGTGGACTGCCCTTCGCCGCGTAGAACCGGTACCCGACGTTGTAGAAGTACACGTCGCAGGATTGGGTGATCGCGTCCACGAGGCTGAGGCTGCCGTGGCCCGCCGACGACCAGCAGCCGAACACCGTCTTGTCGGTGGCGACCGGCGGCTTGTAACTGCCGTTGCAGAAGAACGCTTCGACCGGGGAGATCACGCCCTCCTCGAGGCCGGCGACGGCGTCGACGACCTTGAAGGTCGACCCCACGGCCTTGGTCTCCATGATGGCCCGGTTCAGCTGCGGATAGTTGTTGCCCTTCTGCACGAAGAGCCGCCGGTACTTCTTCTCGCTGATGCCGCCCACCCACACGCCGGGGTCGTACGTCGGGTAGTTGGCCATGGCCAGCACGTCGCCGTTGCGCGCGTCCAGGACCACGGCGGCCCCGCCGTTGGCCTCCACCTTGCCGTCACGGTGTGCGAGGGAGATCCCGGTGCGCAGCGCCCGCTCCGCGGCCTCCTGCACCTTGGCGTCGAGGGTGGTCACCAGTGTGTGGCCGGGTTCGGGCAGACGCCCCCCTACCGGGTCGCTCTGCTTGGGCCGGCTGAAGGCGTCGACCTCGATCCGGGCGACGCCGTCCCGGCCGCGCAGCCAGCGGTCGTACGTCTTCTCCAGCCCCTCGACGCCGACGACGTCCCCGGCCGAGTAACCCTTGAAGTGCTTCTCCCGCAACTGCTCCGCCGAGATGTCGGCGAGATGTCCCAACAACTGCGCCGCCATGGTCCCGTGCGGGTAGGCGCGCAGGTAGTTCTGGCGGACCTCGACGCCCGGGAACGACAGCGCGCGCTCCTTCAGATAGGAGACGGTGCGCTCGCTCACGTCCTCGCGCACGATGATCACATCGAGCCCGGTGATCTCGTGCTCGAGCACCGCGTCCCACGTCAGGTAGCTGTGCCACTCGCCGTCGTCGCCCAGCTCCATGGTGCTGGGGCGCAGGTGGTCCATGATGGCCTTGCGGATCCTCGCCGGGCGCATCTTCAGCACTCTGGCGAGTCGCACGATCTCGTCCTCGAGTCGTCCCTCGGGCACATCCATCAGCCGCAGACCCACGGCGAGCCCGGGACGGTTCTCGACGATCACCTCGCCGCGGCGGTCGACGATGTTGCCGCGCGGGGCGACGATCTTGACCTCCCGGAGGCGGTTGTCGTTGGCGCGGGCGACGAAGTCCTGACCGCTGAGGATCTGGAGGAACCAGAGGCGGAAGAAAACGACGCCGAACAGCACTACCGCCAGTGCCGCGACGAGGGCCACACGCAGGGCGACCGACGGCAGCTGGATGATGGGTCTGTCGCGGCGACCCGTCCGGATGGGGCGGTCGCGGCGCGCGGGATCGTTACCGAGCAGCGGCACGCAGACCGGCCTTTCCCTGCAGCCACAGCCGCACCAGCAGATACAGCGGCGCGGCCAGCAGTGTGTTGAAGACGAGCGCGGGCAGGAGCACCCTGCCGAGGAAGAAGCCCAGGGGCACCTCGCGCGCGAGGAGGAACTGGGCGGTCGCGACGAGCGTGTTCGCGACGACCGTGGCGGCGAACACCGTCAGCAGCGGGGCGAGGCCGGCCGGCAGGTCCGCCGTCTCCGCGTAGCGGCCGGCGTAGTAGCCCACGAGGACGAAGACGAAGGCGCCCAGGCCGAGCGGCTCCATGAGCGCGACGGCGGTCAGCAGACCGGTGGCGAAGCCGAGCACGGCGCCGGTCTCCGCACCCTTCGCCAGGGCCACGCAGACGACCAGGATGAGGGCGAAGTCAGGACTGGCGCCGAGCAGGCGCAGGTGAGGAGCGACGGTGGTCTGCAGGAGCACGGCCAGGAGCAGCACCGCCGAGAGGCGTGCCACCTCCTGCCACGTCGGCCAGGCGGGCTCTGTCTTCTCCGCGAGTGGGCGCGCGAGACTCATCGAGTGATCACCGCCACGACGTCGAGCTTGCGGAAGTCCACGAACGGTTTGACGGCGATGGACTGGTACAACTCCACGTCCTGTCGGCCCACGCTCTCCACCTGTCCGATGGGGATCCCCTTCACGAAGATGGATCCTCTGCGTCCCGAGGTCACCACGTATTGACCGACCTTGACCTTCTCGTTCTTGTCCACGTAATCCAGCGTGAGATCGCCGGTGACGCTGCCGCTGGTGATCCCCTGGGCGCCTCCGGGCTCGACCACCGCGTCGACGAAGCTCTGCTGGTCAGTGACGAGCATCACCTGCGCCGCGTTCGAGTTGACCTTGACCACCCGACCGACGAGGCCCTGCCCGTTGACGACCGGGTCGTACACGCGCACGCCGTCGGCGCTACCCACGTTGACGGTCGCCGTGGAGTACCAGGCGGTCGCCGAACGGGCCACGACGCGGGCCGTGAGGAACTTCGCGCCCCGCGGGAACACGTGGGCCTCGTGGAACGCCAGCAGGGTACGCAGCTGCTCGTTCTCCGCCTGCGTCGTCAGCTCCTCGGCGAGCCCGGCCCGCAGCTGCTCCACCTCCCGCCTGAGCGCGCCGACCTCCGCCTGTGCGCTGAACAGGCGGCCGACCCAGTTCCATGCATCGCGGAACGGCCGGGTGAGGGTGGCGGTGCCGCTCTGCAGCGGCGAGACCACGGTGAGGACGCCGTCCTGCAGCCTGTGCGCCGCGCCTCCGCCGGACTCGCGGAAGTACGCCGTGAGCAGGGCGACGGAGAGCAGCAGCAGGGCCGCCACGACGAGGCGCCGCCGGAGGACACGCCGGCGATTCACGGTTCAGCGGAGCCTGGGGCTAGCGGCCTCGGGGCCGCGAGTTGCGCTTGCTCTTGACCAGGACATCGAACTCCTCGAGGTATTTGCCCGACCCGACGGCCACGCAGGTGAGGGGCGACTCAGCCACGTGTACCGGCATCTGGGTCTCGTCGCGCAGGCGCTCGGCGAGCCCCTGCAGGAGCGACCCTCCCCCCGCCAGCATGATGCCCCGGTCCATGATGTCGCTGGCCAGCTCCGGCGGCGTCTTGTCGAGCGTGGCCTTGATGGCGTCGATGAAGCCGCGCGGCTCGGGCTGGTCATGCGCTTGCGCCACCACTTCGGCCCAAGGACGCATCGCCTTGGCGGCAGCGATTTCCTCGCGTTTGTAGGCCTCGATCTGCTGCAGAATATCGCTCATCACTCTCGTCCGTTCGATACCGCCACGAGGTGGGCGAGTTTTTCCCTTGCCTTGCCGCTTTCCACCGTCGCGGCGGCCAGCGCAATGCCGTCTTCAATGCTGCTCACCCGGTCCGCCACCAGCAGCGCCGCGCCGGCATTGAGCAGCACCGTGTCGCGATAGGCTCCGCTTGCGCCGCCCAGCAGCGCGTGGATCGCCGCGGCATTCTCTTCGGGCGTGCCCCCCAGCAGGTCCTTGGGGTCGGTCAGCTTGAGCCCGACCTGTTCGGGGTGCAACTCGAAGCTGCGCAGGTCACCATTGGCGATCTGGGCAACGAAGTTGGACCCTGAGGTCGACAGCTCGTCCAGCCCTTCGCTCGAATGTACCACCCAGGCCTTGATGGCGCGATTGGCCAGCAGTGCTGCCGCGACCGGCTCGACCCATTGCTGGGAATAGACCCCGAGCAGGTAGCGCCGCACGCCGGCCGGGTTGGACTGGGGCCCCAGAAGGTTGAACAGGGTCCGCACGCCCATCTCGCTGCGCGCCGGGCCCACATGGCGCATGGCCGGATGATGGCTCGGCGCGAACATGAAGCCGATGCCGGTTTCGGCGATGCTATGGGCGATTTCGCCCGGCGTCAGGTCCAGCTTCACGCCCAGCGCTTCCAGCGCCTGCGAGGAGCCCGACTTGGACGACAGCGCCCGGTTGCCATGCTTGGCCACCGGAACCCCCGCCGCCGCGACGACAATGGCGCTGGCCGTCGAAATATTGAGCGTACCGCCGCCGTCGCCGCCGGTGCCGACGATGTCGATGGCGTTTTCCGGCGCTTCGACCGGAATCATCTGCTCGCGCAGGATGGAGACGGCGGCGGCGATTTCGCCCACCGTCTCGCCCTTGATGCGCATGCCCATCAGGAATGCGACGATCTGGCTCGGGGTCGCTTCGCCGGCCATGATCGTGCGCATCACGCCGCGCATTTCTTCGCCGGTCAGGTCCTTGCGGTCGGCAATCTTGTGCAGGGCTGCCTTGATATCCATCATGCGGCTCGCTTCTGGTTGAAGTCACGGGCGAGGTTCAGGAAATTCT
>ENA-UOUL01000109-UOUL01000109.1-bioreactor-metagenome-genome-assembly--contig:-NODE-109-length-131969-cov-8.501554_pt1 | contig 131969 bp, 91 predicted proteins | sample MGYA00249838_ERZ747220 | MGnify/ENA primary metagenome ERZ747220 (study PRJEB28778, sample SAMN05720191) | bioreactor metagenome | isolation source: Anaerobic biogas reactor | place: USA:Washington... | reverse complement strand
TGGAGTTGCTCCAATCGCATGGCACGATGCTTCAGCGGCTTCAGGCTCCCGGTCTTTCTGCGAAGCCGCAGGCCCAATTTGGCAAACGTGTTCGTCCAGAAACTGATGGGCTTGTCCATGAGATATTCCTTGGCAGGGAGTGTTCACCCTTGACTGGCAACGACGCGACCTACAAGAAAGCCGATGCATCCACTCTTGGCTGTATGATCGTTTACAACCCGTGTAACGAGTCGGCAATTGACCAAAACCGGCCGTTCCCCGAAGTTCGCGAAAATCCTATGGCCCAACCAAACCGTGAAGCAAGACGCAAACGAGAAGAAGAGTCAGCGGTGCCCCAAACCGCGTTCGGAGTCTAAGACATCTCCGAAGAGTTTGTCAAGTATCTTTGGTGAGGTTGATCCGAAAACCGTGCTGGTGAGGGGGCAAAGCACAGAGTTGGAACTTGGCAATGCAGTCATGGGAGCTACGATCGCATCGGGTGCCAACGCCATGTGGACAACCACGTGGCCGCCCTGATTTGGCCCATGAACCGTTATTACTAACAGGAATTTCTGGCAATAATTGTGTTTCGGCGCCGAGTGGCAGGATCGTCGCGTCAGGAGTGCCCGGCCAATATGACAGAAATCGTGAAAGGACTTCAAGTTATCGCGGGCGACGACCGTACTTGCCGGCTCGGCCCACCCCCGAAACGTGGCAACAAGGATGGGTACGCATCTTTCTCCAGGTTCCCAAAATCGGTTACACTGCGGCTGCCGCGCAGGGCGGGACGACCGGCAGCCGACGTAAGTTGCCCGTGGGTGACAACGTCCGGGTGTTGCCATTTGCGTGGATCACGGTGTGGTGGTTTAATGTTGCACCCGGCAGGAGCGGCCCAGTTGAAGGTGGTCTGCTCCTGTGTGTAAACGTCTCAGTATTCTTTGAGGTTAGTAACTGCCAAAGAGCGTCGGAGGCTCAAGATGCCGCGTACGGTTTTGTTCGCTTGGGAATTGGGGGGCGGGCTCGGGCATCTCGCTCCGGTCGTGCCCCTGTTTGCCGGCTTGCGGGAAAGGGGATATCGTGTCGTTCTGGCTGCCCGCGACGTTTCCCGGGCCAGACCGCTCCTGGGCGGTTGTGGCATAGAACTGCTTCAAGCCCCGATCAAGACGAACAAGGCGGGGGAGCGAGTCGATCCGCTGCGGTCGTTCGCACACATCCTCTTCAATTGCGGACTGGCCGATTTCGAGGAGTCCGCCGCGTTGGCCGAGGCATGGCGGACCTTATTTTCCTCCGTCCAGCCTGACTTGGTGGTTTGCGATCATGCACCGGTCGCCCCGATCGCGGCAGCTCTACAGCGAGGTGGACGAGTGCTTTCTGACAACGTGTCCTGAATTGGATCATTACCCGCAACGTCGGGGCGGAAGCTACTGGGGTCCCCTTGGTTTGCCGCCAAGCGAAGCGTCCGTCTGGCCCGAAGCAGAAGGCAAGAGCGTGTTCGCCTGATCCATACGATCAGGGCGGGAAGTGTGGGACGCGAAATCCGACCCGCCGGGTGCGTCGAGTGGCAGGGAGCTTGCGTGCGCCATGACCCCTTGCCGAGGGTCACAAGGACTGTTTCCGCCAGAACCGTGAAAGCGCAGTCAGTCAGCAAGAGGCGTACGTTTGTGTCGGGTCTTTCATCGCGGTATGGCGTCAGCCCATGCCGTGGCAAGAACCCGCAAAACGCCTTCTTCCGCAGTGATCCGAGATCGCAGACTGCGAGCGTTCTGATCCAGAGTCATGATCACGTGGTCCTTGCCGCTGCCGGCTTGTGCCTGGGCGGCGATCTTTCGCGTTTCGGATTGAATCGGCTCCGGACTTGCCGCGGCGACCAGTTCAGCCAGTCTTCCCAGGGACAGACGGAGATCGAGCGGCGGCATCGGTCGGGACATGGCCAGAGCGGACTGTGCGGCGGCTTCCTTCACCACAGCCAAAGGCTGATTGCCGAAGGCAAGGTACACGATATCGGGCCGCAGGCCGACGGCCGTATTCAGCCGTGCCCCGCACAGCTCGCCAAGTGGACTGCTTGGGTCTATCGGAAAAGATAGAGTGTGGAGGGTGAGGTCGGCGAGCTGCTCGGCGTCGAGCCGAATCTGGATATCTGCATTCTTGTTACCAAGGGTGGCGGCGAGCCTCCGAAACGGCGAGTCAAGTTTCGCTGCGCCGGCCAGGTAGACCCCTGCGACTGCCGTCCATTTCCCACCGCGGCAAACCAACGCTGCGCCAAGGTCACTGCGGCCGGTGCGAACGGTTTGATCCACGGCGCGCATCAAGGCTTCCCACAACTGCTGCAGAATCGCGGCGTCCTGGGGCGGGATGGACGGCGAGTTCAAACCCTGTTGAAACTGCTTGTGCAAGAGAGATAGGGTTGACTCCCATTGACTCATGTCGCCGGTCTTTTGCTCGCCGCAGGCATGCAGGGAAACTGCCGCATCCGGGAAATGAAATCCGCCAAATCGGGTCCGAGCCGTATCGCCGAACTTTTCCAGATTCTCCATCATGCGGGTGTTGGGCTTGGGAGTCACAACGAGTTCCAACTGCGCGGTCTTCGTTTCTCTGTCGAGAGACCATCGGGCAGTGGCATGGTCAACACTCGCGAACAACTGCACGAGTCCAGCCAGGTTCTGCCGAAACATGGCGTCGTTCAGCGCGAGCTGTTCGGCGGGAGCAGTCGGGTCCTGCGGGCGGGTGTTCGCGAGAGCCGCCTGGAGGCCGCCGGCGATTTGCACGAGCCATTGTTTCCGGATGTCGACCGGGATCTTCGCCACGTAGACGCGAGCTGCCAGATCGCATCCGCTGGAGTAATCCGACGTGAGTTGCTCGGGGTCGTCGACCAGTGCCTGATCGGCAAGAGGCTGATGGCTGACAGCCGCCCACCGCGCATGGTGCTGGGTCGCGTACCAGTCGAAACCGGTGAATGGCAAATAGAACTGCAAGTTTCCGGGGGAAGGTTCGTTCAACGAGGCCACACCCGGTCCGGCTTGCCGAAGGAAGGAGCCGATGTCGGACGTGGGGAGGAAAACGGTGAAGACCGGTCCCGACTCGCTCCGGCTGACGCCAGCGATCCATGGACGCTGGGCATAGTCGGGCGACGAGAGCGTCTGAGCCAACGGACTGTCTTTGAATAATCTCTTGACATCGCCGGCAAAGCTCGCGCTACCGGAGAGCTCGCCAAGCCATACCATGTCGTCGAGCAGGGCTTCATATCCCCGAAACCAGATGACCGCCAGATACGGATGCTCCACGACCGTATCCGGCCCGTAATACCGCATGAGCCTGGCCGTGGGGCTGTCTGGATCGGGGACCACAAAGACGACGAATCGGCCGCAGGCGAATTGGCGGGGCTGAAGATCGTCAGACACGGCGGGGCCGATTCTGGCCGGTTGGGGAAGCGGGCCGTCGGGGAGGGGGTCCTTCAGGCCGAACGTCTGAACGACTTTGTCCAACGTGGTTCCTGCGGGAAGAGCAATGTCGATCGATTGCACGATGCCGTCGCGAACCGAAACATCAACGTCGTGTTTGGCCACCTTGTAGCGAAGCACTTCCAAGGCGTTTTCAGACGTCGTTCTCGCGACCGGTTCCCCCCAACGCGGATCGGCAATCAGCGCCTCCTCCGGGGTCGTGCCGGGTACCAGACCACGAAACTCCCACACGGGCGGGCTGCTCGAGGGGGAATCCTTCCGGGCCGTCGACGGCTCCGAGCCGCCGGCCCACGCGGGCAGGGCGGTCACAAGAACAACCAAGACCCGAAACGCATGTCCGGCGGATTTGTCCGTCCACATCGAATGCTCCTCGTCAACATATAGCCCGTGTTTTCTATTTCAGTAACCACGCAACCGAATACACCAGCCAGCCTTCGTCGCGCCGGCGCGACAAGTTGACCGTCACAAGCCATGAATTGTCGGCCTGCCGGACGGCAGTAAAGGTGCCCGTTCCCCCTTGAGAATTTGACACACCAAACGCCGTACCACGCGATTGAAACGAGCATTTTCCCTCCACGCGATTGGGAACCATCGTCCCGGGCACGGTGCTCAGCACTCGCGGCTGGAAGGTTATGGTCGTGATTTCCCGAATGGAGAATCCACGTTCGGCAAGCTGGCAGTCGACCTGGCCCTGCGAGATGCCGGTATCGGCCCGCTCATTGATCGTGAGCCGGATCCTGGAACCGTTGACTTGGACGGCGACGCCGCCTCCGGCCTGGTTTGCCCGAGCAGACATCTCGTTTTGGAGAGAGCCCGTCAGCCCGCCTTCCACCGAGACAGGTTCGTATCCGGCGGTCCGTTGAGGAGGGGGTGGCGGGGTAGGTTCCGGTGGAATCGGGGGGGTCGGCTCCGGTGGGGTCGGTTCCGGTGGGAGCATCGCCTGGATCGCGTCGACGGTGATGTCTTCCCCTGAGTACCCGTCAGGTACTCTCCCGGGTTGGCGGACGGGACCGGCCTCCTGGGCGAGAAGCTGGAGGCTGTCGTCGGGGAGTTCGGTCTCCGTGCCGGGTGTCTGGCGGGTCATATTGGCCAGATCACTCAGGTTGCCCGATTCCTCGGCGAGTTCCGCCGGGGTCTTTTCTTCCGAAGAGCGGATGCGACTGAGGAAAGCCAGCAGCGCCGCCAGGGCCCGCTGGTGGGCGGCTTCGGCCCGTGCGAGGGCATCGTCGGCGGTCTCGACCTCGGCGGGGACTGCGTTGCGAATGGCGTCGAGGGACGCCAATGCGTCAATTCGCGCCAGGCGGATCTTGTCGCCTTGTGCGACCGCATCCGTTGTGAGGTTCTCGGCAATCGGCAACGAGTCGCCAAGAAGGGCTTGAACTCGCTGGGCAAGGTTGCGGCTTAAGTCGTGACTGATGAGAGTGGCCTCGGGAGTCTGCACGCCCGCCAACTGGTTCAGCAGGACCTCGATCTGGTGCTGCAAGACGCCAGCCCCCTGGCGGACTTCGCCTTGCAGTCCACGAATTGCATCCACGCCCTGGCGGATCGACTGAACCAGTGCATCGGCCCCGGTGCTGGCGGAATCGATCCTGGCCATGTGGGCCTCGGCTTCGGCCAGTCTGGCGCCCTGCCGGTCGACCCTTCCGAGCGTCTGGACAATGGCGCTGTTCTTCCCTCGACACGAGTTGACATGGCCCGAGATCGTACCCACCAGGCCATCACACTGGTAGACGAGTGCCTCGACTTGCGGCGAATCGATGATGGGACCGGCGCCGGTTGCGCCGCTGGCCAGAAGCGATTCGACTTCGGCCGCAAGCCGTTCACACTCGTCGGCCAGGACGTTTGCGTCTTCTCGCAATGCATCGAGTTGACCCAGTGCGCTGGCCGGATCCTGTTGAGGGACAAGACCCCGGATAGCGGTGCGACTAGCCTCGGCAGCCGACGCATAACCGGCAATCGTGGCCTCATATGCCTGAACAGCCATCGTGAGCGTATCCGCCGTTTTCTTCTTCGCCTCAAGCTCGGCAAGCTTCGCAGCCAGCTTGTTGACATAGTCACCTTCCAGAATTCCAGCAATGACCTGCTCCTGTCGTCTCTGTGCCTGCCGGATCTCCTCCGCCACGACCGATTCACCGAGACGCTCCGAAGTGGTATAGAAACCGTAGGCCGTCAGGCCAACGGTGACAACAGCGGCCGATACTGGATTGGCGGCAGCCAGGGTACCGAGGGTGGGAGTCAGGTAGGAGAATACCGCAGCGCCCGCGACATAGACAGCAGACTCCTCTGCGAGGGCCCAGCCGCTCTGGTTCTCATTCCAATTGGCATAGAGGTTCGCGGGGATGAGCGCCAGCCCCGCAATCGAAGCGGTGCGAGTCGCCGCATGGGCTGCCTGCACGGGTGTGCCGAACTCGATTCCACCGCGACCCGCACCCCGGTAGCCCATGGACTGCAACCGATTGCGCAGTTCAGCCGCGTTGCCTCCGTAACTCTCGTACTTGCTGATATACTGTTCTGTCAGTTCCGACGAGAATCCTTTTCGAACAGTGAACTCGGCTGTTCTGGCATGCGCCTCCATTTCCAGCGGCGCACCTGGAGTCATGCCAACCCGCGACCAGCGTCCGTGAATTGCCTGCATCTCGTGCTGTGCTTCGTGGAAGCGGGTAGCCAGGATCTGTTCACGGCCGGCGTTGACCGCCGATGGTCCGATCTCTACCCGGATGCCTCTGTTGCGTTCGATGATCCAGTCGGCACCGGAAGTCTTGCCGAGATCCTCCAGCAACGGGTTGTAGGTGGCCGACCCCCAGCTTTCACTCGAGAGCGTCGAGTCAAGAAGACGCTGCATATCCCCGATACGTGGCTGTGTTCCCAGGGGATCGGTCCTCATCGTGGGCGAGCCGTCGGCATAGGCGTATGCCTCCAGCGTGGTGAAGCTGCTTGGATCGACAGGTCGCGTGTCGACCGACAAGAACCGCCCCAGTTGGGGATCGTAGTACCGGCTTCGGAAGTAGTAAAGGTGAGTGTCGGGGTCCCACTCCCGGCCGGTGAAACGGAACGGGCTGTCGATGCTCGCCTTGCGAGTGTCCCGGGAATTGCCGAAGGCGTCGTAGCGATAGGACCGGGCCAATTTCCCGGAGTTGTCGCTGATGGCCGTCACAGATCCCAGTTCGTCGGCGTGGAAGAAGAAGGCTTGCCCGCCCCGGGTCATCATCAGCGGCCGATCGATCATCGGACCGTGGGCGTAGAGTGAGGCCGGTTTCAGATCGGCATCGAGTTCCGCCCACACATGGAGACCGTCGGTCACATAGTAGATGCGTCCTTTTTCGTCCTCACGCCAGACCCGCTCGCCGGTCGCGGCATAGCCGAAGCGGACGGACTTGTTGTCCGGCAACTTGACCTCCACCAGCCGGTTCTCAACATCATAAAGGTACCTGGTGGTGAGTCCGTTCTCAATTCGGGCCGTCAAATTGCCGTTGGCGTCGTGCTCGAACCGTGCCGCTCCGGCGGAGCTCAGTTGTCCGGCGGCGTCGGACGCAATGTCGGTCTTCTTGCCGTCGCGGACAACTGCGCTGCGGGCGCCGGTCTCGCCGTATTCGTATTGGATGGCGGCACCGCCCTCGCGGCGTTCTTCCACGAGGCGGTCGTCGGCGTCATAGCTGTAGTGAACCTCGTCGCTCACCATCCGCTTGAGAACCGGTCTTCCGGCCTTGTCGTAGTCGCAGGAAACACCTTCGAGGACCACCCCCTTTTTGTCCTGGTAGGCAACTGCCACAAGCCGATCGCTTCCGCCGTAGGCCCAACGGCCGACGACACCGTTGGGATACTTCATTTCGACCAGGCGATCTGCCGCATCATATTGGAGAGTGAACATGCCTTGATCGGCCGCTTCGATGCCGGTGAGGCGGCCTGCATCGTCGTAGCGATAGGAGAATTGCCGCCCCTCCGAGTCGATGAATTCGGCAAGCCGACCCGACGTGGGATCGTAGCGACGAACCAGCGTGCGGCGAATGGCGGGGTACTCGATTCGAGTAATCCGATTCTGGTCATCATAGGTGTATCGCACTGGAAACACCTTGTCGTCGACGGAGGTCACGTTTCCGCGCGCGTCGTAGAGATAAGTGACGGTCCGGCCCTCGGGCAGACGCTTCTCCAGCAGTATGCCGGACGACGAATAGACGTAGGAGACGGTTCTTCCCGCGGCATCGGTTCGGGAGACAACCCGTCCGGCCGTATCGTAACGCAGCTCGGTCACTCGGCCAAGGGCGTCCTTGAGACGTAAAGGGTTGCCGGCAGAATCACGTTCGACTTGGAGAATCGTGTGCTGCCCAATCCGAGCGGCACTCAGCCGTCCGGCGGGATCGTACTGGTACGCCGCCACTCTTCCCGACGGGCAGGTTACGCCAGCAAGCTGTCCCACGGCGTCGTACGAGAACCGCGTTGCATGCCCCAGGGAGTCTTTGGTCTCGATGAGGTTTCCTGCAAGGTCGTACGCAAGCCGCGTTTCGCCTTGCAGGCCGCCGGAGTTCACCACAGGCCTGCCGACCGGATCGTAGGCGGTGGTTTCCGCCCGGCCCAGAGAATCGTTCCGACCGACCAGGTTTCCTATCGCGTCGTAGCTGTATCGGACGGTCAGCCCTCGATCATTCGATTCTTCGGTGAGTCGGTCCAGCTTGTCGTACCGCCGGCTCATCACAGTGCGATCGCCTTCCATCACGGAGACCAGGTTTCCGTGCGCATCGTATCCAAGTCGCGCAGCGGGCCCCACGGGAGAAATGAGGGAGCGCTCGCGGAGCCCGAGCGGTCCGACTTCCCAAAGGATCTGTGTGCCGTCGGCGGCAATGGTCTTCTGCAGAAGCCCGTTCTCATCATATTCGTAGACGACCCGCTGCCCCAACAGGTCCGACGTTTCCAGGAGTTTGCCGGAGTCATCGTAGCGGTAGCTGGTCCGGTTGCCGTCCGGCGCCGTGACCGCAACAAGCTGCCCTCTCCTGTCGTAATCGTAACGTGTCTGGCCGCCCGATTCGTCCAGCTCCCGGACCAGGTTTCCGGCCGGATCGTACTCGTAGCGGTGCTCGGCTCCGTTGGCGTCTTCTGTGCGTTCGATTCGCCCCTGCGGGTCGTGCCAAGTGACCGACGTGTTTCCCAAGGGATCTGTAGTGGTCACTGACCGGCCGTGATACTCGAATCGAGTAGTCGCTCCATTCGGGTCGACAACGGCGTGAAGCATTCCGGCCGGCGAGTATTCGTAGCGCGTCGTTGCCCCGGCGGCATCGGTTGCCGAGGTTACGCGTCCCAGGTCGTCAAACTTTCGACTGCTGCGCGCACCGGCGAAGTCGACGATGCCGCTGACTCTGCCCCGCGAGTCCCGTTCGAACTGCATGACCTGGCCTGCAGCGTCAGTGATTGACTGCACCCGGCCTTCCTTGTCGTAGGCAAGGAACAGCGGCGGTGCATGAGAAGCCTCAATACGAGTCGGCCTTCCGCGGTCGTCGTACTGGAACGACGTGCTTGCACCGGGTCCGCCCTGCACCTGCGAGATTCGACCGGCCGAGTCGTGTTTCACGCCGTAACCGATCTCTCCGGGGCCGACGGCGCCGGACGGTTCCCTTGCGTCGCCGCGATACTGGAACAGGAGCGGGCCGGCCTCGGCGCCGGTGACGCCCAAGAGCCTCCCGTTTTCATCGTGTGCAAACTGGATCGACTTGCCTTGGGGGTCCGTAACTTCGTCAATTCTTCCGCCTCGGTCGAAATGCAGAACGTTTCGTCTTCCGGCCGGATCGGTGATCGTCGCAACTCGTGCGGGCGGGTCGAACTCCGTCACCGTCAGGCCGCCGTCCGGGGCCATGTGCCGAATCGTCCCGGTCGCGGGGCGATCGATCTGTTCCACCGAACCGTCCGACCAGCGGCGACTCGAAAGCAATCCTTCCGCGTTATACGTGAGTTCCACCGATCCGAACTGCGGATGCCGGATCTTCGTCAACCGGCCCGTCGCATCATAGGTGTAGTCAATTGGCACGCCGTCAGCCCGCTCCACGTGGGAGAGACGACCTTGACGCAGGGTGTAGGTTACCGTGTCGCCGGACGAACTTTTCACGCGGATGGTGCCGTCGGCCGCGTAGGTGAAGACAAGAGATGTGCCCTCCGGACCGTCAACGCGATCAAGCCGTCCCGTGGGGTCGTAGCGCAGTGAGAACGTAGAGTGTCTTGCACGCCGCTCTGCCAGCTTTCCGTTCGGCAAGAACGCTTCTTCTGTGCCATCCACACACAAGCGCAGGGCGTTGCCGTCCCTCAGTGTGAGCTGTTCGCCCGACAGGGAGCGGAGGATAGACGGTTCGCCATCGACCTGCCGGAATTCGGTCACTCCTTTGGCGTCGACGACCCGTGTGCCGTTCGCATCGCGGAGCAGCGACGATTCCCAATTCAGACACCAGCGGCTGCCGAGGGTACCTGGCGAGAGGGCTGCTTCCCTGTAGGATCGGGCCAATTCCAAACCCGTCATTCCCGCGGGAACAAACAGATCCGCCAGGTGAAGACGGAACGTACCTGTGAACTTGTCGACGGTTCCCTGTTCTTCGGGAGCCGCGAAAATGAAGTACTCGTCTTCGGCCTCGAACGCCGCCGGTTCCCGCGACATTGCGATCGGAGCATATCGATCTTCAGCCACACCGCCCTGTCTCGATTCCACCGCCTTCTCATCGGGGCAGGCAAGACCTGCCGTCATGACAAGAAGAGCAATACATGTGTGTGTGTTGTGCCTAGACATCGCGCCACCTCCCAATGGGCGAGAACCCCAACAAGAAAGGAAGCTCCTCACTTGCGACACCGTAGAAGAGGCGAACTGCCACGAGCCGATTGCGGCCTGCGTGCGTGATCCCGGCCGGCCGCGACAAAGACCGTCAATAGAAGGGGATCAAAGTTGTCGCAAACTGGCGGCCCAGCCGGGAGCCGTGGATCCGATTTGGGGGCAATTTTCCCAGTATCGCAGCTTCACCAAGGCCTGTCGACCAGCCGAAGGAGGGGGTGAGCCCTATTACATCCACGGTGGATGAAGGAGGGCCCGAGGATGGACGAGCGTGCCAAGGCTCTCCCCCATGTAGGAGGATTGGATACCCGGGAGTTCCAAAGTATAAGTCAATTCCGGCGCGCCGCCGCGTTGGGGGCCATGTTACACCCACCGTCCACAGCCCCCAGAGGCCGTCAACGCCCGAGGGGTACTATGGAACGATCGGGATGGGCTGCGACCGTGGCGGTACACGCCCCCGCAGCCGACAGACCGGCCAGGCTTGTCCGACGACTCACCCTTCACGGATGAGACGTCTCACCACGCCGGAACGCATCTGCGACTCCAACGGGAAAACGAACATGTCACAAGCATTCTTGAATCGAATCGATGAACAACGGGTCGCCGAAGTCCTGACCAAGATTGCTGCCCCTCACAACCGTCGGTCCCAGCCCCTTGAGGGCGATCTGGCCGGAGACTTCGACTTCTGGTTCGACGGAGGCGCTTGCCGCATTCACACGGGCTCGCAACACTACGTGTTTGCCAATGGAACACACGCCCACGTGGTGATGCCGGCACCTTGGCTCAGCGTGAACGTCACGTTCCCCGACGGCGAAATCGTCGATATCGTCCAACGGACCCGCAGCGGGGAAGCGAATCACGATCTTCCGTGCGCCCGTCTCGATCGTTTCGAACAAAGATAGCTCGAAAACCGGCGATCCGGATCGAAGAAGGTTGGGTTTGGGTCAGCCTCCCGGCTTTGGCGAAGTCAATGCTCCCGCCGCTGCTTTGCTTGCGGCGTCTTGTCGAACAGATCTATCGCCGGACCTGTCTGCCTCGTCCTACTTCGGCATGGGGAGCACAATCGTGGCGTTCTCGCTCAGCGTGACCTCACCTTCCTTGCCGTCGATCCGGTACTTGATCTTGAGCTGCTTCACAACCCCTGGAGCCGGATCTCCGCCAAGACTCTGGTTGTAGCTCGTGCTGGGCAGGAACAGGATGCGGTAGTTCTTGGCGTACTTGCTGAGAACCTCCGTCACGTCCTTGACCTTCTCTCCGGCGCCGTACTCGGCCTTGACGATCTCGAGTTTCACCGGCGTGTGCCCCGCCTGAGCGAGGGCTTTGCCAAGTTCAGCCCGGTTGATGCCCTTGCTCGCCATGCCCATCACCACCAGGAGCGCCTGCTCTTTCAAGGCGGGATTCTCGGCCGCCTCCTTCGCGATCGCCAGCATTTCTTCGCTGGGATAGCGAAGCAGCACTTCCAAGACAAGCTGCTTGTCCGCATCGCGTTTGGCGGCTTCGAGTGCCGTGCGGCACATGGCCGCACGTTGGTCGTCGGGCATGTCGAATTGCCGGGCGATGCGGATGTAGGCCCGAATCGCGCGAATTTTGAGCCGGTCGTCGCTCGCCGAATTGTGCAATTCGAGAAGGACGGGCGCGGCGTCGACCGACTTCCATTCTCCCAGCACCCGGAAGGCCGCATCGCGGAAAGCCTCGTCCTCCGATCGGGCGGCTGCCGCCACCGTCTTGAGCGACGCCGCTCCTCCGATGACGTTGAGCGCGTCCAGAATCCGAGCCTTCACCGGTCCGTCGACTCCCGGTAGCGCCGCGGCAAGCTGCCCGGCCACGGCATCCTGATCCTCCGAACGCAGACAGACCTCGAGCAGAGCCTTGTCCAAGGCAGCCGCTTCCTGCTCCTCCGTGGTCTTGGCCAGCCGCGCGATCAGCTTCGGCTGGTCGGCTGTCTCGATCACGGTGCCCAGGCCCGCCAAGGCTGCGATACGGACCGCACTGTCGGCGTCGTCGGCAGCCCGCCAAAGGGCAGGAGTCGCGGCGGCAGTGCGCCGCCGGCCCGCCAACTCGATGAGCACGATTCGCAGTTTTCCTTGGGCCTCCGACAGCCGCGACACCAATTGCTCGTCGACCGACTTGTCTTGCAGGTTCTCGAGCGATGCCATCGCGGCCTTCGACATCTCCTCGTCACCTTTGACCGTCGCATCGAGCAGTGCGGGCACACACGAGGCGTTGCCCACTTGCTTCAAGGCACGGAAGGCGAGAATCCGAAGCTGTTCGTCGCTGCCCTGTGCCGCCTCGAGCACGGCCGGCAGGACCCGGGATTCACCACGGTCGGCCAGGGCCACGATCAACAGCCCCTTCCGCTCTGCCGGCACCTTGGGCAGTTCGGTCAGCAGGGCGTCGGTGATCTCCGGGCCGGGCGATTCCATGGCGGCCCGTACGGCCACGGCGGCCAGGGCGTAGTCCGGACCGCCGAGGGCTTCCACCAGGAGCGACACGCCATCTTTGCCGCGCGAAAGGATCGCACCCCGCAGGGCCGCCACGCGAACCTGCGTCGGCGCATCGGCCAGGCCGCGTACGCGATCGTAGATGGCTTGCGAAACGGCATTCTGGTCGTCCTTGGCCAAGGCTTCGGCGCAGCGGAAAAGGCCTTCGCAGACGGCTGTTTGTTTGCGGCCTGACGCCTCCGGAAGGGCATCCTCCAGGGCCTTCGCGGCAGCGGGCGTGCCGATATTCCCCAGCGCACGGGCGGCAGATTCCGCGGTTCCACTCTCCTTGAGCAGTCCGGCCAGGGCGTCCACGGCCTTGGCGTCGCGCCGCACGCCGAGACTGCCGATCACGCCCAGCCGAGGCGGACCCTGGACCTTGCCGAGGGCCTCCCGCAGGGCGTCGTCCACCGAAGGATCACGGATGGGCTCCAGGGCATAGCGTGCCATGTGCGACAGTTTTTCGTCGCCCAGGAGCGCGGCCAGCGCGGGGACCGCTTCCTTGGTGGCGACTCGGGCTAGTTGCCGGCAGGCAGCCGACTTCGCCTCGAGCGTCGCATCCGAGCGAAGCACGGCAAGCAGTTCGGCTTCTTCCTGGGCAAAACAGTCAGTAGCAGTGGCCGCCAGAACGGCGGCAATCAAAATCAGGTTCTTATGGCTTTTCCACATGGTGGCGAATTCCCATTGACGGTGAGAGGGCGGGGGGAGGGGGCAGCGAACGCGTGCGACTTAGGGGCGGCCGATGAATAGCGCCCCGGTTTGTTCAGGAATGATGGAATGCTCATTCTTCGAGCGGTTCCAGGCGACTAGTAAACGTACGGTTCCCGCATGGCCCGCGAGCGCAGACCGTTCGCCTCGTCGTCGCCGATGAACTCTTCCTTGACGGGGTCGAACTTGAGGCTCCGCTTGAGCCACATGCAGATATTGGCCGCGTGGACTGTAGTCATCGAATAGTGCATGACCTCGGGCTTGGCAACGGTTCTCTCGCGGCTCCTAACACAGTCGAGGAAGTTCGTCATGTGATCGAGGGATCGGCCGGTGCGGGCGACATACTGGCTGACGACCCGGTTGAACTCGCCGAGCAGCGCCGGCGACGACACGTCGGGCTTGGTATAGCCGTCCGCGGCCGCCGCCCAGCCCTCGCTGCCGTCGAACCGCTCGCCGCAGGAGCCGTGCCAGTACTTGTTCCCGCGAGAGAGGATCATTCGCACGCCGCTGGCGAAATGGGTGACCATCCCGTCGCCGCTGTCGTTATTCACATATTCGTACTCGATAGGCGACGACTCGCCGCAATCCAGGCCGGCCTGGGCCTGGGCGAACGTGTGCGCTCCCCACTCGCCGATGCAACTGGTGTGGAAGTCGTAGAAGCCGCGCCACCCGCCGGCAACGTAGCTGGGGTTGTAGGGGCGCCAGGGGCATGCTCCCAGCCAGGCGTTCCAGTCCACCTCCTCCTTGGGCGGTTCAGGGACGGCCGGCAGCCAATCGTGACGCATCTCGGCCGCATCCCATGGAGCGATGTGGGCATAGGCCGTGTGGATCTTGCCGAGACGACCGGTCCGGGCCATCTCGATGCAGAACACGTGGTTGGCCTCGCTCGCTACGAACGCAGGCGCGACGACGCCATGTGAAACGAAGTATGAAACGCCGTACGAGCTGATCGTGACGGTCGACCTTGCTTCCGGAAGTGTAACCTTCCAGGGCGGCGGAGCGACAGTGAAGGCGAAGCTGGAGCGGCCCATGAAGAGCATTACCCATGTGGGGTACTGCCTCAAGGGTACCGTTACCGATTTCAGCCCGATCGACGTTTCCGCCGCTCAATGAATGTGGTTATGCAAGATAGCGTTTCCGACAAGCTCGACGTTGTTCTCAAAGCGATTGGACAGGTGATCGTCGGCCAGCGCGACCCGCTGGAGAAGATGCTGATCGCCATGCTCTGCAACGGCCACGTGCTGTTGGAGGGCGTTCCCGGCATCGCCAAGACGATGATGGTCAACACGCTGGCCCAGGCCCTGAGTGCCCAGTTCAGCCGCATTCAGTTCACGCCGGACCTGCTGCCGGGCGACCTCGTCGGCACGCAGATTTACCGGCACGAGACGGGTGCTTTCGAGACGCATCGAGGCCCGATCTTTGCCAACGTCGTGCTCGCCGACGAAATCAACCGTTCGCCGGCCAAGGTGCAGAGCGCGCTGTTGGAGGCGATGCAGGAGCGGCAGGTCACGCTGGGCGGCCATACGCACAAGCTGCCCAAGCCGTTCATGGTGCTGGCCACGCAGAACCCGATCGAGCAGGAAGGGACCTACTCGCTGCCCGAAGCGCAGATCGACCGGTTCATGTTCAAGCTGCTGATCGAATATCCGACGCACGAGGAGGAGCATGAGATCATGCGGCGGGTGGCACGCACCGAGCCCGTCACCACGGTCGACCCGGTGGCCACGCTCGACGACGTGTTGACCATGCGCCGGACGCTGGACGCGGTGCATCTCGACGAGAAGATCGAGCTGTACGTCCTGCGCCTGGTTGCGGCGACCAGGAATCCGGCCGCCTGCGGACTCGATGAGTTGGATCCGTTTATCCGATTCGGGGCCTCGCCTCGCGCCAGCATCTATCTGGCGCTGGCAGCCCGCGGCCACGCGCTGATGCGCCGGCGCGACTACGTGGTGCCCGACGACGTGAAAGCCATGTTGCACGACGTGGTGCGGCACCGGATTGCGATCAGTTATCGAGCAGAGGCGGAAGGATTGAACTCCGATTCGCTATTGGACCGCATCGTGGAGCGAGTACCGATTAGTGACGTTGGGCAGTCGGACGAAAAAAAACTACCAGTTAGACCCACAAATGACGTTGCACTCCATTGACCAGCGCCTGCGGCAGCTCCAACTGCGCACCCGATACCCGGTGGAACACCTTCTGGCCGGCGAATACCGGAGCGTCTTCAAGGGCCGCGGGATGGATTTCGACGAAATCTGCGCGTACCATCCGGGCGACGAGGTCCGGTCCATCGACTGGAACGTGACCGCCCGCACCGGGCGGCCCTACATCAAGCGCTATATCGAAGAGCGGGAACTGGCCGTCTGGCTGGTCGTGGACGTCTCGGCTTCCTGCCGGATCGCGGCTCCGGGGCGCACCAAGTGGGATGCGATGCACGAGTTGGCCGCGCTCGTGGCCATCTCCGCGATCCATAACCATGACCGGGTCGGAATGATTCTGTGTTCCGACCGGGTGGAGCAGATCCTCCAACCGCGCAAGGGCCGGCAGCACGCGCTGCGGCTGTTGAACGATCTCCTGGCCGTCGAGCCGCGCAGCCCGGGCAGCGATCCCGCGCCGGCGCTCGACGCGCTGTTGCACATGGCTCGGCGCAGGGTCCTGGTCTTGATGCTGTCCGATTTTCTGTTCGACTTGGATCGCGAGCAACTGGGGCCGGTCGCGTTCCGCCACGACCTGGTGGGCATCGCCGTGAATCATCCCAGCGAGATCGAGCCCCCGCCGTGCGGGTTGGCGGCCGTCCGCGACTCGGAGACGGGGGAGGCATTCGTGGCGGACTTCGGCCACACAGGCCGCGACGTCTGCAAGGATGTGTTCGACCAGCGGCGCCGCCGTCTGCGTGACGAATTCTCGGCGGTGCGGGCCGATCTGCTGGAACTCGATACTCGTGCCTCTTGCGCGGAAGAACTGGCCCGGTTCTTCCGCCACCGCCTCCGGAGGACCGCCGATGAAACCGGAGGTTAGGCTTGGCTCGCGCGTTGCGGCAACGGGCGCACTGATCGCCCTGTGTGTGCTGACGGCCGTGCTTGTCGCGGAGTCAACGTCGGAGGAGAAGGTCCGTCTCGAGTGCATGCCCCGCACGTTTCAAGTCGTACCGGGTGAGCCGATGCGGTTGGAGTTGACCGTGCGGTCCGATTCGGCGGCGCCGATCCGCTTGCATGTCCCCGGCGATCCGCTGCTGAAGCTGCGGGCGATCGAGAAACTGCCGGTGCAGCGTACTCGTGAGGGCGAGATCGTTCAGAAACGCATCGTCGTTTGGCAGGGTCTCGAACCGGGGACGGTCAGAGTGGAAGATCTTTCGGTCGAGACCGGGGCGCAGACGCTGCTGTTTCCCGAAGTAACCATCACCGTCCGCGATCCCGGCCCATGACGTTCGCCTATCCCTCGATTCTGCTGCTGCTGCCGCTGGCATTTGTCGCCCTGCGCCGGCGGCCCCTGACGGCGATCGGCGTCTCGGGATTGGCCGTGTGGCGGAATGTCCCGCCGTCCGGCAGGCTGCGGTGGCTTCGCCGAGTTCGTTACGTGCCGGCAGTTGCTGTCGGGTTGTTGATCACTGCTTGCGCGGGGCCGCAGAAGGAACGCCAGGTGGGCGAAGAGACCCGAGAGGGCGTTGCCATCCAGTTGCTCGTCGATATCTCGAGCAGCATGGAGCAGAGCCTGGCGGCCGACCAGGGAGAGAGAATCTCGCGGCTGGAGGCCGCCAAGCGGGTCGTCGAGCAGTTCATCGGACACCGCAGGGACGACCTGATCGGCCTGATTACGTTCGCCCGGTACGCCGACACGCTCAGCCCTTTGACCTACGGGCACGAAGCGCTGGGCGAGATCGTTCGCCAGCTCGACATCCAGGAGAACCCCGCTGAGGACGGCACGGGCTACGGCGACGCGCTTGCCCTGGCGTGCGCCCGGCTCGATCAAATGGGCCAATGGCAGCCGGACGCCAAGAAACACAGCTCCGACCCGTCCGCCGCGGTACGGAGCAAGGTCGTCGTGCTGCTCACCGACGGTGAGAACAACTGCGGCCTCCATCTGCCCGAGGAAGCTGCCGGGCTGGCGAAGAAGTGGGGGATCCGCGTCTACACGATCAGCATGAAAGACGACGAGAGCGAAAGCTCCCTGGAACAACGCAGCAACGACGAGGGCCTGACCGACGCCGAAAAGCTGCTGCGGCGTCTGGCCGACGAAACCGGGGGCGCCTATTGGAAGATCGGCAACGCGACGCAATTGCAGGAGGTGTACGAGCGGATCGATCAACTGGAAACGAGCGAGATCAAGACCACGATTCTGTATCACGCCGAGATCAGCCCCTTATACCAGTATCTTGCGTGTGCGGCGTTCGTATTGCTGCTGGCGGAGCGAATCCTGCGAGCCACGTGGTTGCGGGTGGCCGAGGAGGTGGGCGGATGAGTTTCGGCGCGCCCTGGATGCTGCTCTTGTTGCCGCTGGTCGTACTGGCAGGCTGGCTGATGAGGCGCTGCCGCCGCTTGCAGCGCGAGGCGGCGTGCCGGCTGAAGGGTGTTGCCGAGGAAATCGAACGGGTCGGCCTGACTCGCGAGGACCGGCTGACTCTGGCCGCGCTGGTCTGCGTCGTCGTGGCACTGGCCCGGCCGCAATGGAGTCCGCGTCCCTACGACATCGAACGCCGCGGACGCGACCTCGTCATCGCCCTGGACGTCTCGCGGAGCATGTTGGCGGCCGACACGTTCCCCAGCCGGTTGGAGATGGCCCGCATCACCATCCAGGAAGCGCTTCCGGTGCTCAGCGGGCAGCGGGTGGCGCTGGTTACTTTCGCCGGGTCGGCGTCGGTGCGGGTCCCACTGACGCTGGACCACGGATTCGTGCGTTACGTGCTCGACCGGGCCGGTCCGGCCGACGAGAACCTGGGGAGCACCTCGTTGCAGGCGGCATTCGACAAAGTGGCCAGCGCCGTGTTGACCGACGCGACCGCCGGCGGCCGGGACCTGGTGGTGTTCACCGACGGCGAAGATCACCTGAGCGACCTCGGAAAGACTGCGGAGTTGTTGCGCCAATACGGCGCCCGGGTCCTGATCATCGGGCTGGGCGATCCGGTCCTCGGGGCACGCGTGCCGGACGCTCGCGATGAGACTCAATGGCTGCGCCACAATAACGTCGAGGTCATCTCGCGGCTTGAAGAGAATACGCTTACGGAACTCGCCGCCGCCGACTCGAACGTGACGTACTTTCCGGCCCGTACACGTCCCTTTGATCTTGTGTCGGTCTACCAGCAATGGATCGCCGGCGCCGCCGACGACGCCGTCGTGGGTGGAATTCGGCAAGTGCGCTACTCGGAAGGATATCCCTACCTGCTCGCCTTGGCCGTGGTCCTGTGGCTGGCTTCGTCCCCCTCGAGACTGCCGAAGATGCGGAGCCTGATCCTGCTGGCGGTCCTGGTGCCGGGTTGTGTACCGCCAGCTCAGGAGGATGGTGAGGCGGCGTTTCGGGCAAGATTCAATCAGGGGAGCGAATTGCAGAAGTCTGCGGAGGAGCAATCGGGCGCGGATGCTCTGGCAGAACGCTCGCTCCTGGTCGATGCGCGAGAGGAATTCCTTCGCGCCGCACTGTTGCAGCCCGGCCATATCGAAACGGCCCGCCGGATCACCACGATTACCCGGCGCCTGCGCGAACTGGAATCGACGATCGAGCAGCAGCGGGCGGAAGAAAAACAGCGAGGCGAGAAACTGGCGGAGACCATCGGGCGGCTCCAGAAGCTCAGCGTGCGGCAGAAGGGCCTCGCCCAGCGCAGCCAGCGCGTTCTACGCCGTGTTCCCGTCGCGTCCGGAGAAGATGCGAACCTGCCGGACCCCTCCATGGCCGCCGGGCAACTCCCCGGTCAACAGAAGCTGAATCAGTTGGCGCCCCCGATTGCCGCCGAACAGCAGGCGGTGCGCGAGGGAACCGCGAGCGTGCTCGATCGCATCACCGTCCAGCGAGACAAGCTCCGGCAGATTCTCACGCAAGCTTACGGGAACGTCGACAACCTGCCGCCGACGGAGGTCGATCCGATCGTGGACCTGCTTGCCGGCGCCGTGGCCGCACAAGACGAGGCGCTGGCCGGCCTGGCCCCCGGAGCGATTGCCTGGCCGCGGGCGAACACCGCACTCCACGCTGCCTCGGGACGGATGGAGCAGGCACTGGACACCCTGCGGAGCCTGCAGCCTCCCGCGACCGACGAGCAGGACGAGACCATGGCCTCCCGGAATGCGGGTGATTACGACGAGAGCATGGACGGTCTGGACTCCGAGTCGCAGGACAGCAAGTCACAGCCCGTCTCTCCCGGCGATTTTCAGGAGGCGCTATCCCTGCGGTCGCTGCCGATTCCGGACTACACTTCCGCGGACATCATGGCCGAGGAGGCCGCCAACCAGCAGAAGCGAGCCCGGCAAAAGGCCGTGCGGGCCGGTGCCAAAGTGGAGAAGAACTGGTGAGTGCCCGCAGCGAAAAAGGGGTGAGGAACCATTTGCCGGGAACCGGCCCTCCGGGTGCTATGCACAAATGGTTCCTGACCCCTTTTTCGCTGCTGAGCGTGGTTGGCCTATTCCTGTTGATGCCGGGGGCGGCGTGCGCGGAGATCTCCGTTCATCTCGCCTCGGAGACTGCGAGTCTCTTTGTCTACGAGCCTTTCACGCTGCGTCTGGACGTCCAGTGCGATGCGCCTCCGGATACACCGGAACTGCCCGTCGTGCCCGGCCTCACGGTAACCACGGTTCGCCGCCTGCCTTCCGACCCGGCTCGGCGCAAGCACGCCTTTCAGATCGAGATGATTGCCGAGCGGGACGGCATCCTGACCGTGCCGCCCTTCGCTGTGCGTGTCAAAGGCGAGGCGGCCTTCACGTCGGCTTTGCGTCTGCCAGTCAGCAGGCCGCGCCCGGCCAGCGAAATGTCCCTGGCCGTTGCTGTCGAGCCGACCATGCTGCGGGTTGGGCAACCGGCCACCGTGACGGTCACGTGGAACAGCGCGGTGTCCTTCACGCGATGCAAGCAGTTGCGTTTCGAGATTCCGCTCCTGGCCGACGAGCGATGCCGCGTCTTTCCTCTGGATCCTCCCGTACCGGAGTCGGAGGGGATCGGACTGCCGGTGAACAATATCCGCATGGTCGCCCAGGCGGACGCTCTGCCCGACGGGCGACAGTCGCTCTCGTTCCGCTACCAACTCGTCCCGCGCGAGCCCTGCGTGCTGCGTGCGCCGCCTGCGCAGCTCTTGTGCGCTCTGTTTCAGGAGGACAAGCCGGCCGCCCAGTCGCAAGGCCACTTTTATAATCACTTCTTTGAAGCGGCCGAGGAAAGCGAGGCCTTTGAGGAAGTCTACCTCGCTGCCGCCGTGCCCGAGATCACTGTGAGGGACCTGGCGGAAACGGGACGCACGGCTCGCTTTGCGGAGATCGTCGGCCCCTGTGCCCTCCGTACCTCGGTGGCGCCGACCCGGATGGTCGTGGGCCAGCCGGCGCTGTTCACGGTTCACTTGGAAGATCTCACCTTCGCGCGCCAAATCACCGCCTTGCCGTCGGCGGCATTCGACGGGCTGCGGTGCGAGTTCCAGCTCTCGCGGGAGCCGATTCGGGAGGACGGCACGGACAACACCCGATCGTTCACCTACGTTCTCCGTCCCTTGCATGCGGGGATCAAGCGCATCCCCGCCGTCGTGATGCAGACGTTTGATCCAGGCTCGAACTCATATCAAACCTTGCGGAGCGAGTCGACCTCGATCACGGTCGACGTCGATCAGGAGGACGGCTCCCCGACTTTCACGCCACGAGTTGACTCCGAACCGCCAATCCCGTTACATGGAGTGCGGCACAACCGGCTCGACGAGCGGACCATGATTCCACTTCAACACATCCTGGAGTTTCTCGGACGCCTTTGGTGGGTGTTCGTGCCGTTGGCCCCGCTGCTCTGGCTGGTCCTGCTGCCGCTGGTGCGCCGCAGGGAGCGTTGCCGGCGCGATCCGGTCTATGCCCGTGCCGTGGCCGCCTGGCGGCGATTCCGCCGGACAGTTCGGCGCGACGAAGAATCGGCTTGGAGGGTCTATCTCGCCGACCGGCTCGCACTCTGTGCCGAGGCATTGACGGCAGACACCGTCACGGAAGCGCTCCGTGCGAGAAACGTGGACGCCGGCCTGATCGCCGAAGCTCGACGCCGCTTTGAGGAAAAGGACGCTGCCGAATACGGCAAACGCCCTGCGGCACCTTCCCACGGCACTCAAAACCTGGTGCGGCGGCTGCAGAAGGCCACGGCGCCGCTGCTGCTGCTGGTTTGGGTCCTTTTCGTCCCGTCGCCGGCCGGAGCGGCCGACCGTGCCGACGAGCTGTTTGTCCAGGCGATGCAAATGCGAGAGGAAAAGCCCGACGAGGCGCAGCCGCTGTTCATCGACGCGGCCCTGCGGTTCGAATCGGCGGAACGGTTCCTGAATGCCGGCAACAGTTGGTTCTTCGCCGGCGAGAACGGCCGGGCCCTGGCCAACTACCTGGCTGCCCAGCGCCGCTCGCCTTTCGACCGCCAGTTGCGCGACAGCATCGAGTTCCTGCGGGCCAACCGTGCCGACGCATTCCCGTCGCCCGCCGCCCCTCCCGGCAAGCTGGCAGTGGCTTGGAACCGATATGGCACCTGGATGCCGCGATTGCGCGTGGGATCTTTCGTGCTGGCGTACCTGCTGGCGTGGGCCGTCTTCCTGACGGCTCAACTCACCGGGCGCCGCGTCCGCCGTGCCGTTTGGGTCGTGCTGATCGCAGCGATCATTGTGCCGCTGGCGTCGTTGGCTCAGACCAGTCTGAGGCATGCGGAGGGAGTCGTCATCGAAGACGCCGTCGCGCGGCTGGGGCCCGGGTACGCCTACGACCCGGCCTTCGAGCAGCCGCTGCACAAGGCGACGGAATTCACTTGGATGGAGAGTCGCCAGGGATGGACCCGTCTCCGATTGCCCGACGACTCAGAAGCCTGGTTGCGTGAGTCGGAATGCATGCAGGTGGAATAGCTTGAACGGGAATGATGGAAGAACGGAATGACGGTATGGCACAATGCCAGACTGGATCTGCTGTGCTGGCTTCTCGCAACATTCCAGCATTGCCGGCAGCCTGGAAGATCCGATGAGAACGGGTCGATCCTGCACCCGTTGTGTGTCCGAAAGGACGCCTTCCCAACAACCTGCGAACTGCAAAGGAACAGACATGGATCAGCTCTCACGAAAAGCATTCCTCAGAAAGACCTTGTTGGGCGGCTTGGGTGCGCAGGCGTGTTTCACGGCTTGCGACGGCCTGGCGGCTTCGGAACAGGACGGCCGGCAACGCGACCGGTCTTATGTCCCGTTGCTGCCGGTGGCCGGCGAGTACGACGTGGTCGTGGCCGGCGGCGGGCTGGCCGGCGTGGCTGCCGCCTGCGCTGCGGCTCGCGCCGGTGCTGGCACGGCCATGATCGAGGCCCAGGCCTTTGCCGGCGGCGTGGCCACGGCCACCATGGAAGCCACGATGTCGAACCGCTTCCACAATGCCGCGGGCGAACAGGTTGTGGGCGGGCGGCCCCTGGAACTGGTCGAAAGGCTGGTCGCCCTGGGAGCCACCACGCCGACCTGGCCCCGGCATCCGTACCATATCACGTTCGATATTGAACTGGCCAAACTGGCCATGGACATGATGCTCGAAGAGGCGGGCGTCGACGTCTACTACGGCACCATCGTGACCGACGCCGTCATGGCGGACAACTGCGTGACTGGCGTGGTCATCTCCAACCGCTCGGGCAACCAGGTGCTGCGGGCCAAGTGCGTGGTCGATGCCACGGGCGACGCCGACGTGGCCCACTACGCAGGCGCACCGCTGCGAATGGGGCGAATGACGAACAGCTTCATGTTTCGGCTGGGGAACGTCGACTTCGACAAGCTGGTCGCGTTCTTTCAGGAGAACCCCCAGGAGTACGGCAACGGGCGCAGCCCGGCACGCAGCGTCGAGAACATGCAGGCCTTCTACGATGCCGGGTACTTCATCCTCGAACACTACGGCGACAAACTGGAGAAGACCCTCGGCGACGCGATCAAGAGCGGCGAATACTCCGAGGCCTGGGGGCCTTTTCACGACATGCACGCCTTTAAGATGTCGGGCATCCGTGCCAAGAAGACCCTCAACGTCAACACCGGTCAGGTGGCCGTGACGGGCATCGACGGCAAGGAACTCTCGGACTTGTTGCGTCAGGGGCGGGCCATGGCGCACCATGTCGCCGCGTTCCTCCGCAAGCATCTGCCGGGACTGGAAGACAGCTTCGTCGTGCACACGAGCAGCATGCTGGGGCTGCGGCATACCCGCTGGCTGGACGGCGCCTTCACTCTTACGGAGGCAACGTATGGAACCTCGTTCGAGGATGCCGTCGGACGCGGCGTAGCCCTTTCGAAATGGCGGAAGGAGAGCGAACTGTTCGACGTGCCCTTGCGGTGCATGCTCCCGCGGACAACGGACGGGCTGATCATCGGCAGCGGCCGAAGCACGTCGTCCACTCCGGCCGAAGTGCTGCGGATCCAGCCGGTTACGATGATCGTCGGCCAAGGTGCGGGCGTGTCGGCCGCCGTGGCCGCACGCGACGGAGTCGCCGTGCGCAACGTCTCCATCTCCCGAGTGCAACAAGCGCTCGCCGAGCAGGGCGTGAAGTCGTTTCAGAAATCGCCGCAGTTGCCCGTGACCATCGTCGTGCAGCCCTGGAGAAGGTAGTTCTGGCAGCGGCGGGCTTGCGGATCGCGCAGCGACGAATCGGAATGCGTGTGCAAGTCGATCAGGCCGGTCGCGACGGCGAGGCCCTCACAATCGATGACCTTGTCGCCCGCTTCGGGTTCATGGCGGCCGACCGCCACGATCCGCTCGCCGCGGATCACCACGTTGCCCACCATCGGCTTGTCGCCCGAACCGTCATAGATCGTGCCGCCTCGAAGCACCAGGTCGGCACCCAGCGCCTGGGCCGGGCGAGAGTGGTCATCGGCGGCCAGCAAGACACCTGCAACCAGCAGCCCCAGAAGCAATCGAACGACTCTTGCCGAGTTTCGCATGATATCACCTCGATCTTGCGGCGGCGCATGTTGCCTGCGGAGCACGGCGCCAACAAGCGGCTAGGACTAGTACATAGGAGCCTAATACCAGCAACACTCCGCTATACACTTGGATGCCAATGAGAAGGCCGAGTCCTTGCGAAAACCATGACGCGACGTAAAGCACTATTGCCAACGAGTACACTGGGAACTGGGAAAAACGGCAGACGCCGGCAGCAGGCTGCTTCTCCAGCCCTCTCGCAAGCACGATTGCCGCGACGACAATGATCGAATCGTATATTCCAAAATGCGGGCTGAGCAGTGGAGTCCACGCCAATGCGCACGCCCACGAGAGTCGTTGAGAAGCCGGATTCCCATGGCCTCGTGCCATTCGCCACCAAGTATGACACAAGCACAAGAACAACACGAGAACGACCGAGATGAAGATGTACTGACGTACTTCGGGAGATCGAGGCAGAGCGAGCTGTAGGCATGAATACAAATCGACGTTCTTCGACGCGTTAAATACCTCCGGGGCTATCGCTTTCACCTTGGAATAGGCAGCCAGGGCGTGGATGTATCCAGAGCACCCCTTCCAGCCGACGGTTGCCGCCGATATTCCGCCGAGGGCCAGGGCTGAGAAGAAAAACCCTGCCAGCGTGCGGAACTGCCGCGTAAGAACAAGCATGGGAACAAACAACACGAGAAACGTCGGCTTGAAAAGGCACACCGCCAACGCGGCTCCGCCGAGGGCCCGCCGACCTCGGGATTGCAGGTAGAACGCCAGGGCGATGGAGAAAAATGCGAATGCCGACGCTTGTCCACCCAGCCAGCACTCCATTATGAACGGTGGAAAGGAAACAGCGATCAGGTTGGCCAGAACGTAGTTCTCACTTTCTGTCTCTGGAACGGAGATCCACAATAACCGAAACCCCGCCACAAAGAGGGCCATACTGACTGACGAGAAGATGAAATACGACCAAGCATACGGCAGCAGCGCGAGCGGACGAACGAAAGCTGCGAAAAACGGTGCGTAGACGAAGGGGAGGCTCTCTTTTGCGCCTGCCGCAGGAACAACTTCGTGGTAGAGTCGGTCCTGGAGGGAGAAGTCGTAGAGACCTTCGGCGTCATGCTCGTTGAGGATCGTTCCGGCAACGTAGTATTCCGCAAAGTCTGCACCCAAGTTGGACCCGAAAATGGTTTTCCCTCGCTCGACTGTTGCGAAGGACAAGCACCAACCTGCAACCGCCGCAAGAATGAAGCCGATCGAAAGAAAGCGAATCCGCTCTTGTGTGGCGAGCCCGCAAATGAACTTGGCGAAAGGCGTCATTCGGCTTGTCATACTACGTGTCTTGCCGTTGGAAACCCGGGTTCATGGATTCTTGCCGCAAGGATACCCCAACGGAGGCGTCGCACGCAACAGAGAATCGTTGAACGTCGGTCGAAAGGCTCCGTCTGAATCGTTCTTCTCACGCGACCGGCTGGTCGACGAATAGTGCCATGCAGATATCGTCCGCATAGCCCTGGCTCAGCTTGATGCGCCGCTTGAGCGTGCCTTCGATTTCGAATCCAAGCGAGCGGTAGAGCGCAATCGCCCGGGGATTGCTGGATCGAACTCGAAGCTCGATCCTCTCGACGGCCGAAGATTGGCAAGCCCACTCGATCGCATGGTTCATAAGAATACGTCCATACCCTTGGCCGGTATGACCGGGATGGACGACGATCGTCAGTTGGACGACATGGCTTGTCACTGCCAGCGCCAGCGGCTCCAGCAGAAGGTGCCCGACGGGGTCGCCGTCCTTCTCGAGAACCACATAGAGGCCGTTCGACTGGAGCTGCTCGATCTTGCGCCGAAACGACTCAACGTGAATCTCCTCCGGGCGCGAGGCCAGCAGCCCCTCTTGGGCGGCCGCGGTCTGACGCTCCGCCGCAGCGAGCATTTCGGCATCTTCGGGAGTTGCTGCACGGATGTACATACGCCTGCGTTCCTGATCTCTTCTTGTTGCTTGCGTTACGCTCTGCCGCGCAGGGCCGGACATCGTCACATTCGGACATTTTCAGGCTTCTGCAATGCGCTTTCGGCGGTCCGCTCGGCAATGTCTTCCGGGACGCCGCCGTCCTTGAGTAATTGTACCATCGTCTGCGAATCGCCGCTTCGCATAGCATCACGGAACCGTTCCCATCGTCCGGAATGGCCGATAGGGTCTCCCGCTGTCCTGATCGCAGCAACGATGTCGCACGTTGCTAATCCAATTGCCAGACACCCTGCGCCAATTTGAAGACAGAGAACACCGCCGATGAGGATCCCAACGATAATCCCAAGCAGCCCAACGCCAATCAGCGCGTATCGCATAAGTGCCTCGTCAGAATGATTCAGGAGTGGATTCAACATGTGAGTTGAATGGGATTTCGTACACCACGTGCGTGTCACGCTCGACATCGGATTTGAGAGGACCTCGAAGGACTGCTCGCTCACCGTGGTAATACCACCACACTTGACGTGGCGGTACATTCTGAATTCAGGTACAGCCGATTCGGACCAAACGGCAAACGGCTCAATCGCAAGCCGACCATTTTCGTTCGCGGTTCCAGCGAGCAGTGGCGATCCACGCCGGGCGCATGACGGCCGATCCCGAGCGTACCCGTGATCTCATGGGCCGGCACCGATGGATACAGTAACCCAAAGGCGCGACCGCATCACTACGCAGGGTTTCGCCGAGCTTCCTCAAGAGTTGGCCCCGATCGCGATCGCCGATCGCCCCGATCGCAAATGATGCAAGTCCTTGACAGCGAACGAGGACGGAATTATTGGTAGGGACAATGGTTTGCATCAAGAGAGTTCCCGGTTACGATTTGCCGTATCGGCCTTTCCTTGAGCCGACTCGTTATGAATGCTACGATCCAGATGCACCCAGGACTGAGGGGTTATGAAACTTGTCTGCAGAGTATCGCTGACGGCCGTGGCTCTCGCCGCCGGGCTGAATGTCTGTGTTGGCACTGAGCCGAAGGAACTCGAAATCAATGTTGGACGGACCATTTTGTTCGAGAACCCGTTGCCGCGGATGCAGTGCGGGAAGAACCAGTGTGGCACCTACAACAACTGGGAACTTGCATTTCCGGGCGTGCTGACGACACGAGATCCAAAGCTCGGCAATCTGCTGTGGAACCTCCGCAAGGTGGTGTGGGCGGACCGGCGGCTGATCTTCGTGGACAACCGTACGATTATGTGTCAGCTCAACTGGATACGCGACCACGTCCATCAGATGAAGGGCTACTGCCACTGGGAATACGACCTCAGGAGCTTCCTCGACTTCATTCTCGACACGCAGCGCGCGGACGGCATGTTCTATGAGCTGGTGAAGCAGATGGACGACCGGCATTGGTCCTTTGTGAACGAGGACTGCCGCGTGTTCTACCCGGAAGACAATCAATCGCTGGTGCGTCTGGAGGTGGAGGCTGACGTCGAGTACCTGATGGTAGAGGGGTGTCTCCGGTGCTGGCGCGTGACCGGCGATGACGATTGGCTCGCGAAGGCGTTGCCGAAGCTGGAGAAGGCCATCGATTACGTGACCGCCGACAAGAAGCGGTGGGACTCCGAGCACGGACTTGTGAAACGCGCGTACACGATCGACACGTGGGACTTCACGTACATGCCCGATGCCGGCCAGAACCGGCGCATCGAACCAGGGAAGACGCCGATGGCGATTATGCACGGCGACAACTCCGGTGTGTGGCAGGCAATGACACAACTGGCGTGGATCAACGACCGCTTCGGCAACCCTACGAAGGCGAAGGAATGGCGCACCCGGGCGGCGGCCCTCAAGGCAAATATGATGAAGCACCTGTGGAACGGGAAGTTTTTCCGGCATCAGCTACCCGTGGACGGCACGAAGGATTTCGACGCGTACGAGAATGAACGGCTCTCGATGTCCGATGCGTACGCTCTCAATCGAGGGATTCTCTCGTTGGAGGAGAACCGATCCATCATCGAGGAGTACATCGCGCGACGCGCCACCACGAAAGGGTTCAGCGAGTGGTTTACTATCGATCCCCCGTACGAGCCGGGCTTCGGCGCGAAGGAGTCGCATGCAGCGGGCACCTACGTGAATGGCGCGCTCTGTCCGTTCACGGCTGGTGAACTCGCCCGAGGTGCGTTCGAGAACGGGTATGAGGAGTACGGATGGGATATCCTCTCGCGGATCGAGAAGATGGTGGCTCGTGACGACGGCGAGATTTTCTTCCTTTACCATCCGATCACGGGTGAGCCGCAGGGCCGCGGTCCGAGCGCCTGGGGTGCGGCGGCGATCATCAGTGCGATTGACGAGGGACTAGCCGGCATTCAGGATCTCGATATGGGCTATCAGGTGATACGCTTTGCTCCGCGGTGGCCGGTGACGCCGTACACGGAGCTACGTTATGTGACGGGCTACGAGGCAGCACACAAGACGGTGGACTGCCGCTATGTGCTCACGGAGACGGGTATGCGCTATCATCTGCGCAGCCCCGCCCATCTCGTGAAGGCGCATATCCTGTTGCCGAAGGGAAAGGCCTGTACTGCGGTCCTGATCGACGGATCAAAGACCGCTTTCAAGACCGTAAGAGTGGCTGATTCCGTCTATGTGGACGTGGAGGTGACGCCGCGCGGCGCCGTCGATTTCGAGATTCTGTTCTGAATCCAGAAACAACCTTTGTGGATGTCGGGGAGGGAATAGTCTAATATGGTAGGACTCTTCGTGAAACCGATGAAGATCGGCCGCGAGGCGAATTACCACAACGCTATGGCGGTCACAGAAACAATGAAGGAAGCGATACGATGAAGAGAATGCTAGTTCTTTGTGTTTGGGTGCTGGTCGCCGTTCAGGCGTTCGCCGAGGAGCGGGTCGCGCTGTGGCCGGAAGGAAAGATCCCGGATTTCCAGGCCAGTCAGATCGCGGCGACCACCCAGGAGGTAGAGGCTCCTGGATTCAAGGCGGCGGACCATGCGATGCCGTATCTCGACTGGTACGAGGCGCCCGCGGAGAAAAACGGCGGATGCATGTTGCTCATTTCAGGCGGCGGTTATCAGAGGTGCTGCGACGGGGTGTGGATCGACCGGGTCGCGGAGAAGTTCACCGAACTGGGGTTCGTTTGCGCGAGCCTCACCTACCGTACTCCCCGTCCGCAAGGGTTGCCGATCTACCAGAGCGCGTGGGAGGATGGGCAACGCGCCGTCCGTCTCGTCCGCAACGACGCGAAGGAACGAGGATTCGACCCGGAGAAGATCGGCGCGCTGGGGTTCTCCGCGGGCTCGCACCTGACGGTCCTGCTCGCCACCAGCTCGCTCACGCCGGCCTACGGGCCGGTTGACGAACTCGACCAGCTTCCGTGCCACGTAAACTGGGCGGTGCCGATCTTCACCGCCTATGCGCTCACGGATGGACTCACCGGCCCCAACACGCGTGAGGGCGACGCGATCGACGTGAAGCTCTCGGACGTGTTCAAGTTCGACGCGAAGACGTGTCCGATGGCGCTCTTCCACGGAGGGACGGACATCTATTCGCCGAACGGTTCCACGCAAATCTACCGCCAGCTTCGCAGGATGAAGATCCCGGCCGAGATCCATCTCTTCGCCGACCGTCCCCACGGTTTCATGGGCGACGCGAGCAAGGGTGAGGACGGCACCGCCTACGACCACTGGTTCGACCGTATCGCCGAGTACCTGCGCCAGATGAATTTTGACGGGCGTCTCGGCGAGGAAGTCGATCTGATGGCCCGCTATCCGAACGACGATGCACGCGGCCAGTACAGCAAGGAGCCGGTCTGGCCGGAAGGCAAGATGCCGGATGAGCAAACGAACCAGTGCCTGCCTTATCTCGAGTGGCACATGCCGAAGGAACTCAAGACGAAGGCGATCCAGATCATCTACTCGGGCGGCGGCTACAACGGCAACGGTCCGGACGGATTCGAAGTGGCGCCGGCGCGGCGTTACCTGAACGAAAAGGGCATGACGGTCGTGACTATGAAATACCGCACGCCGCGTCCGCTGGGCGGGCTGGCCAAGCACACGACGGCGTGGCAGGATCTGCAGCGTGCCGTCCGAATCGTCCGCAGCCAGGCCGCGGCGAAGGGGCTTGATCCCGATCGCATCGGCATCATGGGTTCCTCGGCCGGCGGACACCTGACACTCATGGGCGCGACCAGCTCGCGGCGCCGCTGCTATTGGCCGATCGACGACCTTGACAAGCTTCCCTGCAACGTGCAGTGGGCGGTCGCGATCTATCCTGCGTATGCGCTCACCGACGGCGCGGAAGCTCCGAATGCGAAGGGCGGCAACGAGGACGACGCGCGGCTGGTCCCCGAGTTCTCGTTCGACCTCGCGACGTGCCCGATCCTGTTTATCCACGGCGACGCGGACGGCTGGGCGGCGATGAATTCGGTGAAATGCTGGGAGCAGCTTCGCCGGATGGGGATCCAGTCCGATCTCCACACGCTCGTCGGACGTAATCACTGCTTCCAGAGGAAGGCCGCTCCGGGCACGGGCAGCTATACCTGGATGGATCGCATTTGGGAATTCATGAACCACAAGGGTTTCAACAAGTAAGAAGGCAAACAAGGCAGTATCAGGATCTTGGGGACAGGCAAATGCGGACGTGGATACAGGATACGGGGTCAACTCTTGAGGAAGCTCGGCGAAATGCAGCGGCGGTGAAGGGCGCAAAGGCGGGTATTCGCCCTTAGTGCCCGCAGGCGGGGCCCTGGAGCAGGAATTGTTGCCGGAGGGGGTGCAACGCTGGCTGGGAATCGGGAAACTGGCCGAGTTGATCGAGAAGGCCACGGTGGACAGGACGGCGACTTTATTAGCGTGAAGATCCTCGTGGAGGAACTCACGATTCAACCAGGCAACGATTGACCCAGCCCTCGACACGTCCCGTCTCACCCCGGCTCCTGCTGCGTCGCGCAGTGAAACGCCCCCAGACCCCAGACCAGGTCGCGGGCGGGCAGGCCGACCGCTTGCCGATCGGGGAAGAGCCCGGCCAGAATCTCCAGCGCCTCCGCATCGGCCGGATCGCCGTACTGGGGAACGAGAACCAGGCCGTTGGCCAGGTAGAAGTTGGCGTAGCAGGCCGGCGCTCGGGTCTCGTCGAAATAGACGGGCCGGGGCATGGGAAGCTCCACGACCTGCAGCGGTCGGCCGGCCAGGTCCGTTTCGCCCCGAAGTTGAGCCGCGGTGGCTGCCAGCGAGGCATAGTTCGCGTCCCCTGGATCCCGCTCGATCGGTACGACGACGGTCGACGGGCCGACGAATCGGGCGAGCTGGTCTACATGCCCGTCCGTGTCGTCTCCCGCCATGGTCCCGTCGATCCAGATGGTCCGTTTCGCGCCCAGGTAATCGGCCAGATAACGCTCGATGGTCGCCGTATCGGTATCGGGGTTGCGGTTCGGATCGGTCAGGCACGACCTGGCGGCCAGGAAGAGCCCCTCGCCGTTGGTGTCGATGGCGCCCCCCTCCATGACGATCCCCGGGCGGAACACGCGGCGGCCCGTGATCTCGGCGATGCGGCCCGGTACGGCATTGTCGGCGTCGAAGGGCGGATACTTGCCGCCCCAGGCGTTGTACTCCCAATCGACAAGCGCCGGCTCCAACCCGTCCGGCCCAACCAGAAAGGTCGGCCCATGGTCGCGAATCCAGGCGTCGTTGGTCGGCACATCGTGAACGATCACATTCTCGATCGCCCCCACCATGGCCACGGCCTGTTCCCGTGCCTCACCCGACGCGAGCACGTGAACCGTCTCCTGAGGAGCCAGTGCCTCCACCAGTCGCCGCCACACGTCCGGAATCGGGTCGAACCGCCCGGGCCAGGTGTCGCGGTTATGCGGCCACGACAGCCAGGTAGCAGCGTGCCGTTCCCATTCGGCCGGCATCCGGTAACCAAGCGCCGCCGGAGGTGTGAAACCTGTACTCATGTTCCTGAACCCCGATCCCTGCCCCCTCATACTCAATCCAGGAACCGCCGCGTGAGTCCCTCGTAGGCGTCGATGCGGCGATCGCGGAGGAACGGCCAATGGGTGCGAACGGCGTCGATCCGGGCCAGGTCGCACTCGACGATCAGCGTCTCTTCGCCGGCATGTTCGGCTCGGGCGAGCAGGTTGCCGTTCGGATCGGCGACGAACGAGGCGCCCCAGAACTCGAGTTGGCCTTCCCTGCCGGTCCGGTTGACGGCCGCCACGAACAGCCCGTTGGCGATGGCGTGGCTCCGCATCATCGTCTGCCAAGCCTCGTGCTGCGAGGCGCCGAACTCGTCCTTCTCGTCGGGCAGCCAGCCGATGGCCGTGGGGTAGAAGAGGATCTGGGCCCCGGAAAGCGCGAACAACCGGGCCGCCTCGGGGTACCATTGATCCCAACAAACCCCCACGGCAATCCGCCCGAAACGTGTGGGAAACGACGGGAAGCCCAGGTCGCCCGGCGTGAAATAGAACTTCTCGTAGTAGAGCGGGTCGTCGGGAATGTGCATCTTCCGGTAGACGCCGGCCGTGGAGCCGTCGGCGTCGAAGACGACCGCCGTGTTGTGGTAGAGCCCTGGAGCCCGGCGTTCGAACAGCGACCCGACGATCACGACGCCGTGTTCGGCAGCCGCCTTCGCCAGGGCCTCGCTGGTGGGCCCGGGGATCGGCTCGGCCTCGTCGAATCGCCGATGGTCCTCGCTCTGGCAGGGGTACTGTCCGGCGAACAATTCCGACAGGCACACGACGTTCGCCCCCGCCCCGGCCGCCTGGCCGATCCGGTCGAGGGCCCTGGCCAGGTTCTCGTCCTTCGCGGCGGAATGGCGCATCTGGACGAGGGCCACATTGACGGTCTGATTGCTGGAAACAGACGACATAACTTGCCTTTTTAGAGTCTCTATTCGGGACTTCTGCGCATGGTGCGCGCATGTTTGTGAAGGTTGGGTTGCGGGCTTGCCCCGCTTTGGGCCTCTGGAACAAACGGAAACAAGGGAGTCCAGCCATTCTACCGCATCATGACCGCAACATCAGCCGGGGCAGGGCCCAATTGATCTTTCGGGCCCCAACGCCGACAATGGGAAGGAGCGGGAAGGAAAAAGGTGACAGCCACCTTTTGCCGGAACGGCCCGACCAACTTTCGGTCGGTGCCCGGTACTTCGTACAAAAGGTGGCTGTCACCTTTTTCCTGGAACTACACAGGGCTGCATGTTGTTGAGGAGCGGAGACGAATGCTTGGTCTGACTCTCGGAGTGGACGAATACCTGGGGCGCTTGCGTGAAGAGATCGACCGGCTCGACCGGGCCGCGATCGAACGGTTGTCGGAGGCCCTCTACGAGGCCTGGCAGGCCGAGCGGTTCGTGTTCGTCATCGGCAACGGCGGATCGGCCGCCACGGCTTCCCATTTCTGCGAGGATCTGGGCAAGAACGCCCTTCGTCCCGAAGACATGCACGACGACGGGAAGAAGCGGATCCGAGTGCTCAGCCTGACCGACCATGTCAGTTGGATCACCGCCCTGGCCAACGATCTCTCCTACGACGAGATCTTCGCCCAGCAGTTGCGGCACTTCGCCTCACCCGGCGATCTGCTCATCGCGATCAGCGGCTCGGGCAACAGCCCCAACATCATCAAGGCCGTCGAGTGGGCCAACCAGCGCGGCCTGAAGGTTTTCGGGTTGACCGGCTACAGCGGCGGCAAGCTCAAGCAGCTTCAGCACGACGGCATCCACGTGGCCCTCGACGACATGGGCATGGCCGAAAGCGTTCACGCCTGCTTCATGCATTGGGTCGTGGAAGACGTCCATGGAAGGATCAATAGCGTCGGGCGGTATGCCTGAGAGAAATCGAACAGGATTCAGTCTGCTCCCCGAATCCGCCACTCCTTCGGCGCCGCGAAATCGTCGGGTTTCCGGCCATAGGGCGGAACGGCATCGGCCGGTTGGAGGGCGCGGAACGCCTTGAGTTTCGCCAGCATCCGTTCGACGACGTCGGGGTTTGCGTTCGCCAGGTTAGTCTGCTCGTAGGGATCGTCGGCGATGCGGAAAAGATGAACCTCTCGCTGGGCCGCCGGGTTCGGATCGGTCAACTTGCGGCCGACGACGATCAACTTCCACTGCGGCTCGATCAGGGTGATCTGTTCCGTATCCTCGCCGCCCTGGCCGATGTAGGAATAGAGGTCTCGCTCGGCAGCCGCGGCCTTCCCGGTGAGCAGTTCGACGAGTCCCAATCCGTCGAACGGTTTGCCGCCGTGGTCTTCGATGCCGGCAACCTGCATCAAGGTGGGCAGCACATCGATGTAGGCGGCCGGGGCGTTGATTTTGCCCCCTGCCGGCACCTTGCCCGGCCAGCGCAGGGTCGCGGCGACACGGATACCGCCTTCGAAGACGGTGGCCTTGCCGGCTCGCAGGGGGCGATTGTCGCCGACTCCCACGCCGCCGTTATCCGAGAAGAACCAGACGAGCGTGCTATCGGCGATCCCCTTGTCGTCCAGGGCGTCAAGAATCCGGCCCACCCCCCGATCCATGCACGAGATCATGGCCGCCAGGGTCTGACGCGGGGAATCGCCGCGTCCGGTCTGGGCGGGCGTTTTGGCCCTCGGCTTCCGTTTTCCGGCCGGACCCGGCCCGGCCAGATGCTCGTAGGCCTTCAGGTCTTCGGCCTTCGCCTGCAAGGGACTGTGCGGAGCGTTGAAGGGGACATAACAGAGGAACGGCGAGTCGTCTTCCGCGTGACGGCCGATGAAGTCGGCAGCCGCCTCGGCAATCAGGTCGGTCGAGTAGCCCTCGTCGTGGTTCGACTCGTAGCCGCGGTGCCAGTCGAGTTCGCCTTCGCGCTCGTGGGTGAAGTAGTCGATGGCCCCGTTGTAATGGCCTACAAACTCGGTGAAACCGCGCCGCAGAGGATGATACTTCACGTCGCTGTGCCCCAGGTGCCACTTGCCGAAGATGCCGCGGTGCTTGTAGCCGGCCCGGGCCAGCACCTCGGGCAAGGTGACCTCTTCCGTATCCAGCCCCCCCTCACGCCAGGGCGGCAGAACGGCACGCATCAGCCCGAATCGGATCGGGTAGCGGCCCGTCATCAGGCCGGCCCGGGTGGGCGAACAGACGGGGCAAACGTAGAAGCGGTTCAGCTCAACGCCTTCCGCAGTGAGGCGATCGAGATTGGGCGTCTTGATCTCCGTGCCGTGGAACGACACGTCGGCCCAACCCAGATCGTCGGCCACCAGGATCACCACATTCGGCTTCTCGCCGGCAAACGCACAGGTAGTCAGCACAGTCAACACCGCAGTAGCCAAGGCACATCCCATCGCTCGACTCCCTTCCCGAAGTATCACTCTCGCTTCTCAAACGCCGCATCGAAGGCCATCTGACTGGGCGCAAACTCCAGCCGGCGAACGAACTCGAGCGCCTCGCGAGCCCCATGCTCGCGATCCATGCCGCTGTCTTCCCATTCGACGGACAGGGGACCCTGATAGCCGATGTCGTTCAACGCCCGAAGGATCTCTTCAAAGTTGACGTCGCCGCGTCCCAGCGAACGGAAGTCCCAGCCGCGCCGGCGATCGCCAAACTCCAAATGGCTTCCCAGAATGCCGGCCTCGCCGGTGCGCCTCACGACCACGTCTTTCATGTGCACGTGATAGATGCGATCGGGGAAGGCCTGGATGAACCGCACCGGATCGATCCCCTGCCATAACAGGTGGCTCGGATCGAAGTTGAACCCGAACTCGGGCCGGTGATCCAGAACCTCAAGAGCACGCCGCGCCGAACAGATGTCAAAGGCAATTTCGGTCGGATGCACTTCCAGCGCGAATCGCACACCACACTCCCCAAACACATCAAGAATCGGATGAAAACGCGCGGCCAGCAGCTTGAAGCCGTCGTCGATCCATTGTTTCGGAACCGGCGGAAACGAATAGACCAGGTGCCAGATACTCGATCCGGTGAACCCGTTGACGATCTCGACGCCGAGCCGCTGGGCCGCCCGGGCCGTGTCCTTCAACTCCTCCGCAGCTCGCGCGTTGACCCCTTGAGGATTGCCGTCGCCCCAGATACGTTCGGGCAGCAGAGCCTTGTGGCGCAGATCGATGTTATCCAGCACGGCCTGGCCCGCCAGATGGTTGCTGATCGAATGAACTTGAAGACCGTGGTCGGCCAACAGTCGGCGGACTTTGCTGCAATACTCGTCTTCCGCCAAAGCCCGCGGGACCTCGAAGTGGTCGCCCCAACAAGCCAGTTCCAAACCATCGAAACCGATGGCCTGGCACTTGGGGACCAGTTCTACCAGCGGCAGGTCGGCCCATTGTCCAGTACACAGTGTGATCGGTCGCATGAGTCTCCCTTTCCCCGTTTGAAGGTTGCGTTGCGTTGCCGAACATCAATAGAATCACTAACGTTTGGAAAATCCAGCCCCGAAATAGGGAACCTCACCATGCCGATGACGTCGCGAGAGAGGGTGCTGACTGCTCTTGAGCATTGCCGGCCGGATCGCACGCCGCGCGACTTCTGGGCCGAGCCGCCCGCGTGGAATCGCCTGCTGGCCTATCTCGGCCACGACGACCGGGAGCGAGTGCTGGACGATCTGGGGATCGATGTGCGTCACCTGCAGATTGCCGGACCGCCGGAACGAGAGCTCGGCGGAGGCTTGTTCGAGAACTTCTGGGGCGAACGCTATGTCTACCGCGAAACCCCGTGGGGACCGATGCGCGAGGATGCGCCCGGGGCCCTGGCCGGCGCTCGCAGGCTTGCCGACCTGGAACGGTTCGCCTGGCCCAGCCCGGATAAGTTCGACCATGCCTCACTCGCCGAGCAGTGTCGGCGACGGGACGACCGCGCTCTGCTCTACGGTTTCGCCGACGTCTGGCAAAGGCCGGCCCTCGTCCGCGGCTGGGAGGGCATGTTTGTCGACATGGTCGATCGGCCCGAGTGGGTCCACTTCCTCGGCCGCAAGTTCACCGACTTCTACAAGGAAGACTATACCCGTGCCGCCGAGGCCACCGGCGGGCGGATCGATCTCTACCTGCTGATCAGCGATCTGGGCAGCCAGACCGGGCCGCTCATCTCCCTCTCGATGTTTCGCGAGTTCGTGGCGCCCTACATCCGGGAGATGACCGGCTGCATTCACGCTCTTGGCGGCAAGGTTCTCTACCACAGTTGCGGCCTGATCCGGCCGTTCATTGCGGACCTGATCGAACTGGGCGTCGACGTGCTCGACCCGATCCAGCCCGTCGGGCCGACGATGGCCCCCGAATCATTGAAGGCCGAATTCGGCGACCGTCTGTGCTTTCATGGAGGAATCGACGTGCAGAAGCTTCTGCCGAGCGGCACAATCGAAGAGATCCGAGACGAAGTGGATCGATACTGTACCGAACTGGGACGCGACGGCGGCTATATTCTGGGTCCCACCCACCTTTTCCAGCCCGATATTCCGCCGGAGAATATCCTGGCCGTTTACGAGCAACCCAGCCTGCGAAACGCCTCGCCACAGGCCCGATAGTTGGCGGCCGACATTCCCATCACGCCGTACTCTTCCACGTAGCCGATGAATCCGCCTTCGGGCACGGCCAGCAGGTCGTAGAGCCGCTGCGCCTCGGCGTGGATCTCCTCGGGCGTGCCCTGGATCGAGACGGTCTGGTAGCTGATCGGCATCATGAAACACTGCCGGCCGCGGAGACGCCGTCCCACTTCGGGGATGTCGTTCACGTTGGGCTGCGAGATGTTGAGCACGTCAACTCCGATCTCGTGGAAGTCTTCCATGAGTTCCAGAAACTCGCCGCAGCAGTGATACCAGACGTGAAGCCCGAGATCGTGGGCCGCCGCGAATTGCCGAGCGTAACGGGGTTTGAACAACCGCCGCCACATCCCGGGCGAGATCATCAGGCCCGACTGGGTACCCCAATCGTCGGCCAGGTGGATTCCGTCGAATCCGTGCTTTGCCGCCATGCGCATCAGATCGCACTCGAAATCGAGGATCCGATCGAACAGGGCGGCGAAGCCGTCGGGTTCGAGCAGGAAATCCTGCATGGCGTTCTCGAATCCGCGCAGGAGCGTGTAGACCGTAAAACCGCTCAAATCGAGGCTGGCCAGCCGGTAGCGATCCTCGCAGAGATCGAAGAACGCCGGCACGGCCGACATCCGCTCGGATTCTCGCAGGGCAGGAACCAAGATCTGGTCCGCATGGGGCAGTTCCCGATAGCACGGCTCGACGGGGTGGCCCATGGTTCCGTCGCCGAGCTTCTCCAGGCGATAGCCCCATTCGTTGGTGGACCAGTCCCAGGCGTTCACCGTACCGTCGCCCGGCACGCCGAGCGAGAGGTGATAGACCATCACGTCGCCCTCGGCCTGGTCGCAGTTCCAGAACACGACGGGAACCCGATCCGGTCTGCGGAATTCGATGGCATCTTCAACGCGTTGTGTACGAATGCGGGCAGTCATGGCGTCGATCCGTCATTGGTATTGTCTCGAAACCGATCCGACGCGGCGGCCATCTCGATGAGGAAGATCCGGCGCAAGGCGTCGTAGCCGCGTTCGTTGGGGTCTTCGAGATTGAATGCATACCAATAGTGGGGATCTTCTTCGCAGTACGTATTCCGCCACCAGTTGGTGCAGTGGATTCCGTGCCCCAGAAACGTTTCATGCATGGGAACCACGTGGACGTTCTCTCGATCGGAGGCCGCCTGGTGAATGACGGCATTGTATTCGGCCAGAATCCGCACGCCGTCGGGCCAAGGCGGCAGGCCCGCATTCCCCGCATCGCCCGCGCCGTCGGTCGGATCGTAGATGTCGGCCAGGAACACGTCGCACCCGCCCGGGAATCGTTCGTTGAGAAGGTCGAGTATCCGGTTGAGCCGAGTTCGATAGTCCTCGATGCACGGCCGGGCCTGCTCCAGCGTGGCGCCATACATGGCGTCTTCCCGCGGCGGCGAGCGGCCGTAGTCGTGGATCAGGTCGTTGCCCCCGCTGGTCATCACCACAATGCCCCAGACGTCGGCAGGTTGCGTTTGCAGTCTCTCTTCAAGGTGTTTCACATGTTCCAGCGAGGTACTTCCCGACACGGCGATGTTCTGCGTGGCGAGGTTCGGGAACACGGCCGACAGACATCGGCCTTCCATCTCGGGACACTCGTCTTCCGGATTCTGCGCCAACAGCGCGAAATAACCATGCGTCCGGCGAGCGCCGAACCCGGCCGTCACGCTGTCGCCCACTCCCAGGAGCAGCACTTTCCGCTGGCTCCAAACCTCGGTGAACGGCTCCAGAGGAACCGGCGGTCCGGCCGGTCCGCTGCCGACCGGGCGAGCGTACTGCAGATAGCGATAGGCCAGGGCCAGGAAGATCAGCAGTCCGCCCAACAACAGCAGCGTCGCGAGTCGCCATTTTTTCAACGCATCACCTTCTGCCTATTGCCGGCCCCCATTCGTACTCGCATTGTCACTGTGACAACTCTTCGGAAGAAGGCGTGGGCAAGCCCGAGCACCGCCAATTAGCAGGAAACGCTGCCAGACGGTACGCCTCTCGTTCCTTCGCAGAAAAGAACGGTATCAGAGAAGAGGCACCGGTACTTGAAAAGGGAGTACCGGTGCCTCTTCTCTGGCCCGAGTTCTTCGGAAAACCGCCCAACCAAGCGTTCATTCCATATGCAAACATCCGTGAACAAGCATTATCGCAGAAAGCGTGCCTCATTGAAACAGATGTGCTTTCCACCTCCAAGCGTTATGATGTTCTTATCGCAAGTCCAATTTGGGTTCTGACGCACCGCAGGCGCGCGCTGTTTTGTTGGGAATTCGCCCAGGGGATCGCCGATGGCTCGCAAACCGAAACGCGTGGAGGCTGGTTCCCGGCGGAGGGTGGCCCTGGTGATCGAAACGTCGATGGCCAGCGGGCGTCAGATTCTGAGGGGAATCGCCCGCTACTCGCGGGAGTGCGGCCCCTGGGCCCTGTATCACGAGCCGGGGCACATGCAGGCCGGCCTGCCGGACTGGCTGCGGCGTTGGCGAGGCGACGGCCTGATCACGCGGGTGCGGAGCGCCGAGGTGGCCGACCTCCTGGCCGGGATGTCGCTCCCGGTGGTCGACGTGTTGGACGACTTTCTTCACCCCAAGATTGCCGGAGTGCGCGTCAGCAACCCGGGGATCGCCCGGCTGGCCGTCGAGCATTTTCTCGATCGCGGCTTCCGGGAGTTCGCCTACTGCGGGATCGAGGGACGCCGCTGGTCGCAGTTGCGGGAGGAAGCCTTCGTTGAATACGTCCGTGCCGCCGGATACGGTTGCGAGGTCTATCACTTGCCAAGGCAGGAAACGCTCCCCTGGTACGCCGAGACGGAGCGCGAGCGGCTGGCGGAGTTCGTGCGGCGTTTGCCCAAGCCCGGTGCGATCCTGGCCTGTAACGATCTGGCCGGTCAGCGGGTGCTCGACGCCTGTCGCCGGGTCGACGTGGCCGTGCCGGAAAACGCGGTCGTCCTGGGAGTCGACAACGACGAATCGCTGTGCGAGATCTCCGACCCAGTGCTTTCCAGCGTCGATCCCGCTTACGCTCAAATCGGCTATCAGGCAGCCGCGGTGCTCGACCGCATGATGCAAGGCGAGCCGCCGCCGGAGCGGGAATTGCTTTGGGAACCAACAGAGGTCATCGTTCGGCGATCGACGGACATTCTGGCCATCAACGACACCGATCTGGCCGCGGCCGTGCGGTTCATTCGCGATTGCGCCTGCGACGGGATCGGAGTGGCCGACGTGGTGCGCCGTGTGGGCATTTCTTACAGCACGCTCAAGCGGCGGTTCCGCGACGTGTTCCAACGCTCGATCCACGACGAAATCGTCCGCGTTCGCCTGGAACGGGCAAGAGAGCTTCTGGCCGATACGGACCTGTCTCTTGCGGTGATTGCCCGCCGGACCGGATTCCAGCACCAGGAGTCGCTGGGCGCCGTCTTCAAGGCCCAATTCGGCACGACGCCGGGCCGATTTCGCCGCGACTATGGCTCCGCCCCGCCGGATCGGTAAGGAACGGAACCGTTTGTGCTAACCGTTCTTCGTTTGTTGAGGTTCTCCGATGAAACGTAGAGACTTTCTGACAGCCGGGGCAGGGATCGTCCTCGCGGGCCTTGCGGGCCAACCTCTTCGAGCCGCCGAAGCTCCGCGGTTCTCCATGTTTCCGGAGTATCGCGATCACGATCCAATGGTTCCCGTCTATGTTTTGCCGGGCAATCGCGCATTGCACCGCTTCTTCGACACGTCGCCGATCAGTCCGTCGGGGAGATATGTGGCGCTGTTCCGAATGCCCTATGAAGACCACTCGCCCCAACCGGGCGATGCGGGGGACGTAATCCTCGTCGATCTCGAGTCGGGCGAACTGCGGACGATCGGCCGGTCCAGGGGCTGGGAGGTTCAGGTGGGTGCCAACGTGCAGTGGGGGCCCACGGATGAACAGCTCTACTTCAACGACGTCGATCCAGCCACGTGGCAGGCTTTTGCGGTCAAGATGGACCCGACGACCGGGGCTCGGCAACGGTTGGACGGGACGGTCTTCATGGTCTCGCCCGACGGAACGCAGGCGGTTTCGCACAACCTGGTCAAGTCAAAAAGGGCACAGGTTGGATATGGCGCTGTGGTTCCCGATCACCTGGCAACCCGAAACGTAGGTCCCGTGGCGGACGACGGCGTGTTCGTCACGGATACGGATACCGGACGGAGCCGGATGCTGGTTTCGCTGAAGACCATCTACGAGCAGGCAGAGCCGTCGTTGCGAATCAGCGATCCCGAGAACTACGAATACTATTGCTTTCAAGCCAAGTGGAATCCCCAGGGAAGCCGGATCTTGACCACCGTGCAGTGGAGCCCCCTGTCCGGCGGCGAACGGAGGCGGGCCGTTATTACGATGAACGCCGACGGAAGTCAGATTCGCACTGCTGTGACGCCGGAACAGTGGGCCGGAGGCGGACACCATATAAACTGGTGTCCCGACGGGGTCCGTTTGAGCATGAACCTGAACACCGATGACGACCGTGAGCTGGAACTCGTGACCTTCCGGTTTGACGGCGCAGATTTGCGCAAAGTCTTCGAGCCGGGTTCGGGTCATCCTTCGTTTCATCCAGGCGGACGGTACATGGTCACCGACGCCTATCCCGGCGAGCAGGTCGCCTTCGGCAACGGCCTGGTGCCGATCCGGCTGATCAATACGGAGAAGGCGACCTGTCAGGACATCATCCGCATCAATGTTTCTCCCGTCCGGGGCGAGTTTCGCGTGGATGCCCACCCCGCCTGGGATCGTTCGGGCCGCTACGTCACGTTCAACGGCTGGATCAACGACACGAGAAAGGTCCTCGTGGCCGACCTTTCGAGGTTGGTGGGGTGAGCGAATCGCTACAACGATTGGCCCAAACGGCCCTTGACCGGATTCGGGGCTTTGCTGAGGATGGAGCCTCGACGGCCATCCTTCTCGCTATTCACGCCAGGAACCATCCAATGACCTACGCGACCTATGCTAAACTCCCTGGAGCCACCTTGATCTTGTTGACCCTTCTCGGGCTGCCGGCCACCGGTGTGAAATCGGCCGCCGGTGAGGAATCACACGCCCGGGCATGGGAGGAAACGGTCACGATCCCCACCTACGCCCCTGGCCCTTGCGACAAGAACCCTATCTTCTACACCGGACGGGTCTACCAAGGGGCCCAGGGCAGGGTCTATCCCTATCCGCTTGGGGACGTGCTCCACGACACGAAGGAGGACAAGCAGTACAAGGCCCTGATGCTGGAGAACGAGTATCTGAGCATGTCGCTGCTGCCGGAGATTGGCGGCAGGCTGTTTACCTTCACCGACAAAGACACCGGTTTCGAAATCTTCTACCGCCAGTCGGTCATCAAGCCGGCCTTGATCGGCATGCTGGGAGCGTGGACCTCGGGGGGCGTCGAGTGGAACTTCCCTCACCACCACCGGGCCACCACGTTCATGCCCGTCGACTACACAATCCGCGAAAACGCCGACGGGAGCAAGACCGTTTGGATCGGGGAAACGGAAATCCGGCACCGGATGAAATGGTCGATCGGGCTGACCATGCGGCCGGGCCGTTCCTACCTGGAAGCCGACTGCCGCTTCATGAACCGGCAATCCTACATCGAGTCGATGCTCTACTGGGCCAACGTCTCCGTCCATTGCGGCGAAGACTATCAGGTCCTCTTCCCGCCGTCCTGCCGTGTGGGCGCCGATCACCACAAGAACTACTTCACGCCCTTTCCCATGGGACGCCCGAACGTCGCCATCGACGAGATTGCCGACCTGAGCTGGTGGAAGAACTTCACCTCGGACCACCGCTCCATCTTTGCCATCGATCCGGACAACGACTTTCTGGCGGGCTACGATCACGCACGGCAGATGGGGACCATGCACGTGGCCAACCACCACATCGTGTGTGGCAAGAAGTTCTTCCTCTGGGGCAACAACGAGGGCGGATTCGTCTGGGACAAGGTGTTGACCGATCACGACGGCCCCTACCTGGAACTGATGGTCGGGGCCTATTCGGACAACCAGCCCGACTACAGTTGGATCTCTCCCTACGAAACTCGCCAGTGCAAGCAGTACTGGTACCCGATCAAGAAGATCGGCGCCGTGAAGAACGCAAACCTCGACGCCGCGATCAACCTCGAGCGGCGCGACCCCAACAAGGTCTTCCTGGGATTCAACACGACGGCCGACGTGGACGGCGCCAAGGTGGTGCTGAAATATGGCGAGAAGACCTTCACCGAGACGATCGACATCGACCCGAACACGCCCTATGTGAAGCTCATTCCGATCGACAGCCAAGTCAAAGACGAGCAGATCACGGGCATGCTGATCGGCCCGGACGGTCGAGAGTTGGTGCGATACACGCCCGTGGCCGTTGAAGAAGAGCCTCTGCCCGAGATCGTGGAGAATCCGAAGCCGCCGGCCGAGTACGAGTCGGTGGAGGAGCTGTACCTGGTCGGTTTGCGGCTGGAACAATTCCATAACGGGATCGTCGACCCCCTGCCGTACTACCGGGAGGCCCTGCGGCGCGATCCGTATGACCTCCGCGTCAACACGGTCATGGGAATCCGTCTGATTCGTGAGGCGAAATTTGCCGAGGCGGAAGAGCACCTACGCCGGGCGGTGGCACGCACGACCCGTAACCACATGCGAGCCAAGGACGCCGAGCCACACTACTACCTGGGAATCGTCCTCAAAGAGCAGGGCAAGCTGAAAGAGGCCGAGGATGAACTCTGGAAAGCCGTCTGGCGCGACGACTTCCAGCGTGCCGGCTACACGGAACTGGCCCAGATCCGTTGCACTTGCGGGGACTATGCCCGGGCGTTGGAGTTGATCGATAGCGCGTTGGACGTCGCAACTCGTTCCAGCAAGGCGCGAACGATCAAGGCCTACATCCTGCGCAAGCTGGGACGGCCCCAAGAGGCCGAAGCCGAACTCGATCGGGCCGTGGAATTCGACCCGCTGGACGTTTGGTCGGTCGCTGAGCGTTGTTTCCTGCAGGGCAAGGCGGGCTCGGCATTGAAGGCCATGGAGCACGATCGTGGCGACAAGTTGCAGCAGATGCTGGAGGTCGTGACCGACTACGGCAAACTGGGTGCGACGGAAGAGGCCCTGGCGATTCTCGCTCAGGCGGAGGATGCCGCGGGCCCCTACACCAGTCCGCTCGTGCTCTATTATGCCGGATATTTCCATCGGAATCTCGGCGACACCGAAAAGGCGCGAGCCCTGTTCGACCGGGCCGCCGCCATGCCGACCGACTACTGCTTCCCGTTCCGGCACGAAACGCTGCAAGTCCTTTCGGCGGCAAATGAGTTGTGTCCCTCCCAGGCGAACACGTGGTACTATCTGGGAGATCTGTGCTACTATCTCGAACAGCGAGATCGAGGCATCGCGGCCTGGGAAAAGGCCATCTCGCTTCAACCCGGCCATGGACTGGCCCTGCGCAACCTGGGGTTCGCCTACGGCCGGATCCCCGAGAAACGTGACACGGCAATCGCCCGCTACGAGGCGGCGATCGAAGCCGATCCCCAGAACGTGGCCTGCGTGATCGAGTTGGACAAGCTGTTCGAAAAGACGGGCCTGGACGCCCGCCAGCGTCTGGCACGGCTGGAAGGCCGTATGGAGACGGTGCGGAAGAGCGATCCGACCATGCTGCGCTTGGCCTATCTGTACAACGAGACGGGCCAGTATGACAAGGCGTTGGAGATTCTGACGACCAGGCGATTTCACGTTTGGGAGGGCGCGGCGGCATTGCACCAGCCCTTCGTCGACGCGTGTCTGCTACGCGGCCTGGCACATCTCAAAGCCGGCAGAGCCGACCGGGCATTGGAGGATTTGCGACTGGCGAACACTTATCCCGAAAACCTTCAGGCCGGCCGCCCCGGCGATGCGGGCCAGGGCCCGAAGATCTACTACTATACGGCCATGGCCTACCGGTCCGCAGGCAAGGCCAAGGAAGCCGAGGCAACTCTTCGCAAAGCACTGGAGGGCCGCGTTGCCGACGGCGAAATGAACTACTACCGCCTGCTTGCATGCCGCGAACTGGGCGACGCGAAGGGCGCCGAGTACCAGAAGCAAAGACTGTCGGCAGCCATCGCTGCCCTCGATGCGCCTGAAGTCGTCGATGCCTATGCGAAGTTCGGCGGCGAAAACACGCCCAACGAGCGAGTCGCCCATCGCTCGGCGGAGGCCGCCTACTTGAGAGGGTTGGCTGCCTTGGCGGAGCAAGACCCTGGCAAAGCCGGGCATTGGTTCGAAAAGGCCTTGAACGAGCGCCCGGGGATGATCTGGGCAAGGTACTTGGCCGAGTCGTCAACTTCACCGACACCCGCGACTCCCTGAGAATCATCCTAGTGCCGCGAATCACAATACAGATTAGGGTCGCCCCGTTGGGGCTGGCTGGTTTCGTGCGGACCAAAGCCCCAGGGTTGCACAACGTTCGCTCGGCTCACGTTGCTCCACCCTGGGCTGACATAGGACTGTGCCTTCGGCACGCAAGATTGGATACCGATTGCGGTGTTAGTCCCGAAGGGACGAACTTAAGCCAGTCCGGGGTGGAGCGATGTGAGCGCAGCGAACACCGCGCAACCCTGGGTCAAAAGAGTTTCTTCCATAGGCAAACCCCAAAGGGGTGGCCCTAATGTCTTGGAAGCATACCATGACCAAAACGAAATGGACCATCGCACTGCTGTTGGGAACCTGCCTCTGCGGGGAGCTTTGTGCCCAAGACGCTCAGCATTCGAAGTACCGGGGCTGGCGTTCACTGAGAATGTCGAACGGCCTGGTTGAACTCCAGGTGGTTCCCGAAATCGGCGGACGAGTCATCCAGATCAAGCTTGACGACTATGAGTACCTGTTCGTCAACGACGACCTGGCCGGCCGCTCACCGCCGCCCACCGGCGTCGGTCCCGAAGGCGAATGGCTCAACTACGGCGGAGAGAAGCTCTGGCCCGCACCGCAAGGGAGAGGCATTCCCGGAATGTGGGACGGGCCGCCCGATCCCGTCTTGGACGGCAGCCCCCATACGGGAACGGTTCTTCAGGCAAGCGGCGATCCGGCCGCGATTCGCCTGGTCAGCCAGGACGATCCCCGGAGTGGCATCCGCTTCTCACGCGAGATCCGGCTTTTCCCCGGCACAAGCCGCGTCCGCGTGGACGCGACCATGACCAACGTCGACACCAAACCTCGGCACTGGGGCATCTGGTCAGTCATGCAGCACGATGCAGCCGATCGTTCGGGCGACGGTTACGATCAGAATATGCGGGTCTACTGCCCGATCCGGCCGGGCAGCATCTATCCCAAGGGCTACAACATCATGCGAGGTCCGGAGGATCACAGCTCCTTTGCACTCGATCCGCGGGGCAAGACGGTGGTCGCCCATTATGAACGGAAGATGGGCAAAATCGGCGTCGACTGTGCCGCGGGCTGGGTCGCCACGGTGCACGGTTCCGCCGGCAACGTGCTGGTGCAACGTTTCCCGTATTACCCCGAGAAGGAGTATCCCGATCAGGCGTCGGTCGAGGTCTGGCATCACGGGCCTTACGGACCTAAGGCGGATCAAACCGACCCGAAGACCTTTCCCTATTTTCTCGAAACCGAACTGATAAGCCCCTTCGCCCAACTGGCACCGGGCGAGTCGTACACCTTTGGCTACGAGTGGTACGCGGCCGCTCTTGGCGGCGACTACCCGATTCTGGATTGCACGGAGGCGGGCGTGGTCTGCGAGCCGCTGGCGGTCACCGTGAAAGGCGGTCAGGCGGCCGTTGCGGGGCGCTTTGGTGTCTTCTACCGCGGAACCGCTCGACTCGCGTACTGCGACGATGCAGGGAACCGGCTCGGCCGGGCGGTTTTCGCCAAAGAGGTCTCGCCGGATCGACCGCTGGTGTTGGCCGAAACAATTGCCGCACCACCGAAGGAGGCAACGACCGTGAGCCTGATCGTCGACGACGCGTCCGGCCGAAGCTGTGGATGCCTGGCAACCGCAGACATGGTCACCGACGAGGCGAGAAGATGACAATGATCCCCAGACACGCTTCCCCCATCCTTTTGCTTCTGCTTTCCTGCGGCCTGCCGGCAGCGGAAACGGTCATCCGCCCGGAGATTATCCCCGTCGAGGAGGGTTCCATCCAGAATGCCGGCAGCGGCACGGAAATCTGGCGCGGTGGACCGGGCAACGGTGAATCGCGTCTGGTTAAGTACGCCGTGCGTGTCAGCGATTATTCGGTCAATTCCATGATTCGCATCTCCTGGTGCGACCATGAGACGAAGGAGGGGGAGTACCTGTTCGCAAAGCTGGACGAGCACTTCGAGCACTGCATTCGCTACGGCCAGAAACTCGATATCGGTTGCTTCGTTACAAGCGGCAACCATGGGCTCAAAATCGACGATGGACTCTGCGCCTATCCGGCATACGTCCATGAAGCCCTCCAGAACAGCGACCAGAAGGACGTCAAGTACACGTCATCGAGAGGCAGCATCACCCGTTGGGAGCCGAACTTCGAAAACGACTACTTCTTCGAGCGTTACGACGCGATCCTGGCCGCCTTTGCAGAATACCTGGAGGGCTCCCTAACCATCGAAGAAAAGACCGTCCAACGCAAGAAACTCGTTCGGCATATCGAGATGCGCCATTTCGGCTGGTGGGGCGAGGGCGCCTATCCAAAACAGCTTGTGCCTTCAAACTCAGAGTACCTGATTCGATTCGCGGACGCTTTTGCTCGACATTTCCCCGATATTCGGCTCCTGGCGCCGACCAACGGCATGGTCTACATACCTGCCACCTACGGCACAATCAAGGATTACCACTTCCATCTGCTTGCGGTGCGCAATAACGTCGGACTCTTCGGCATTTTCCGCGACAACTGGGGTTGGGACGAAAACCTGGGCTACGTCCAGGCACTCTTCTATGACTCGAACAAGTTCGAGAAGGACGGCGTCAATCTGTACGAACTCATTCGGGATCGTTGGAAGTCCGCTCCACTGACGGGCGAGCCGCTACAGGCTCTCCCCAAAGAAGGATTCCGTCCCTATTCTCACCTCCTCGACCAGGTGACTTATTTGCACCCGGTTGTGATCCGCAACTGCAACGTATCGAACGGCAGGAAGTCTTACATCAATCCGACGGGATACAACGTGTTCGAGGATCCGCAGGCGATTGCAGACTTCCACCGGATGTATGCCCTGATCGGCTTTCGATACCTGTTCACCGCCGCCCGAATCGTGCGCCAAGACACGGATCTTGCCATCTCCGTTGACTGGCTCAACATCGGCCTGACACCGACTTACGACCGGTGGCAAATTCGCTACGTCATCAAGGATGACGCCGGCAAGGAAATCTGGACGGGCAATTCGACCCTCGACTTGCGAACCGTCTTTCCCGACGAGAACACTCCGCCAGGGGTGGTGAACACGGACGTCGCAACCACCCATATCGACCGGTTCTCAAACGTCCCGAAATCCGGCACGCTGGCCCTCCAGATTGTCGACCCCGACGGGATCTCTCCGGCGATGGCCCTGAGCATCAAGGGCAGAACGGAAGACGGGACTTACTTGCTCGCCCAACCAACAGAAAAAGGTGCTCCATGAATCCGCTTCTCAGGCTGCTACTGACCGTGCTGATCCTCGCACTGGGTTTCCATGCACACATCGTTGTGGTGCAAGCCGCTGATGAACCGGAGATTCTCACGCCGCCGCCGGCCCCCGAGCCCCGCATCAACGGCGCCAAGGTCTTCGGCGTGCGGCCCGGGCATCCCGTGCTCTACACGATTGCTGCAACCGGCCGGCGTCCGATGAAGTTCTCGATCGCCGACCTGCCAGAAGGCCTGCGGGTTGACGAAACGACCGGCCAGATTTCGGGCTCCCTGCCCGAACGAGGCACCTATCGAATGACTCTTCGGGCCGAGAACTCCCTGGGCAGCGCCGAGCGAGAGTTGCGGATCGTCGTCGGCGACGATCTTCTCCTCACGCCCCTGCTCGGCTGCAACACCTGGGGAGGTTGGGGACCGAAAGTCACCGACGCCAACCTCCGCGCGGCAGCCAAGGCGATGGTCGACACCGGACTGATCAACCACGGCTGGCAGTACATCAACATCGACGACGGTTGGCAGGGGCAGCGTGGCGGTCCCTTGGGCGCCATCCAACCCAATGAGAAATTTCCCGATATGAAGGCCCTTTGCGACTACATCCACAGCCTGGGCCTGAAGGCCGGCATCTACTCGACGCCCTGGACGACGAGTTATGCCGGCTTCATCGGCGGATCGAGTGACGACCCTGACGGTGCGTGGACACCACCCGAGCGACGCCGGGACGGGTGGCGTACGGGCAAGCACCTGTTTGAGACCAACGACGCCCGCCAGTGGGCCGAGTGGGGGTTCGACTACGCCAAGTACGACTGGGGCGTCGATCGCGTCGAGTTGACCAAGCGGATGGCCGACGCGCTGGCCGCCTGCGACCGCGACATTGTGTTGGAGTTGTCGAATTCCGTGCCGTTCGACAAGGCGGCCGAGCATACCAGTTTGGCACAACTGTCGCGGACGACGGGCGACCTGGTCGATTTCTGGGATCGCTCCCAGATGCCCGAAGGAATCCGCGGTTGGGCGGAAGGCATCCGCGAGGTGTGGCTTGCCCACGACAAGTGGGTCCCCTTTCAACGCCCCGGGCACTGGAATCACGCCTGCAATCTCCGCATCGGCCTGCTCGGCGGTTGGCGCGACGAACCGCTCGCTCCGACCCATCTCGCCCCCGACGAACAATACACGCACATCAGCCTGTGGTGTCTTTGGGGATCACCGATGATCATCGGCACGCCGATCGAGCGGCTCGATCCTTTCACCTTGTCACTGCTCTCCAACGACGAAGTTCTCGAAATCGAGCAGGACCCGCTGGGCATCCAGGGCCGGCGGGCGGAAGCCCACGGCGGCGAGGCCGTGGTCAAACCGCTCGAGGACGGCTCGAAGGCCGTCGGCATCTTCAACCCCGGTGCCGAACCCGCCGAGGTCACCATCGACTGGAAAACTCTCGGGCTGAAAGGCAGGCAGAACGTCCGCGACCTGTGGCGTCAGAAGGACCTCGGAACCCACTCCGAGTCCTTCACTGCCGACGTTCGCCCCCACGGCGTTATCCTGGTGCGTCTAACGCCGACAGCGACAGCGCCTGAGTGACAGGTATGTCTTGACTCAACCGTTTCTCCGTGCCATGGGCCTGAGCGTCAAGGGCAGAACAGAAGACGGGACCTACTTGCTCGCCCGACCAACAGGAATAGGTGCTCCATGAATCTGCTCCCAAGACTGACACTGGCCGTGCTGCTCCTCGCCCTGGGGTTCCATGCACCCATCGTTGTAGCGCAAACCCCCAGTGAACCGGAGATCCTCACGCCGCCGCCGGCCCCCGAACCACGTATCAACGGTGCGAAGGTCTTTGGCGTGCGGCCCGGGCATCCCGTGCTCTACACGATCGCAGCGACGGGCAAGCGGCCGATGAAGTTCTCGATCGCCGATCTGCCGGAAGGTCTGCAAATTGACGAGACAACCGGCCGGATTTCGGGCTCTTTGGCCGAACGAGGCACCTATCGTATGACAGTCCGCGCCGAGAACTCCCTCGGCAGCGCCGAGCGGGAGTTTCGGATCGTTGTTGGCGACGACCTTCTTCTCACACCCCTGCTCGGCTGCAACACCTGGGGCGGCTGGGGGCCGACAGTCACCGACGCGAACCTCCGTGCGGCCGCCAAGGCGATGGTTGATACGGGCCTGATCAATCACGGCTGGCAGTACATCAATATCGACGACGGCTGGCAAGGGCAACGCGGCGGGCCATACAAAGCCATCCTACCGAACGAGAAATTTCCCGACATGAAGTCGCTTTGTGACTACATCCACAGTCTGGGTCTTAAGGCAGGGATTTACTCCACGCCGATGACGACCAGCTTCGCCGGGTTCGCGGGTGGATCGAGCGACGACCCTGACGGCGCTTGGACGAAATCCGCCAATTACCGTGACGGCTGGCGGTGTGGCAAGTACTTCTTCGACACCAACGACGCCCGACAATGGGCCGCCTGGGGATTCGACTACGCCAAGTACGATGGGAGGATCGACGGGATAGGAGTTGCCCGGCGAATGGCTGAGGCGTTGGCCGCCTGCGACCGCGATATTGTGCTGGAATCATCATCCATGTGGGTGCCGCTGGACAAGCGGGGAGAACTCACGAACCTGGGGCACCTCACGCGAACGACCAGCGACCTGGTTGACTTCTGGGACCGTTCGCAAATGCCGTCGGGGATAGGTGACTGGGCGAAGGGAATCCGCGAGGTCTGGCTGGCGCACGACAAGTGGGCCCCTTTTCAGCGCCCCGGCCACTGGAACCACGCCTGTAATATCCGCATTGGGCTGTTGGGCGGATGGCGAGACAAACCGTTGACGCCCACTCACCTGACCCCCGACGAGCAGTACACGCACATCAGCCTCTGGTGCCTGTGGGGTTCGCCCATGATCATCGGCACGCCCATCGAGAGACTCGATCCCTTCACCCTGTCGCTCCTCTCCAACGACGATGTGCTCGAGATCAACCAGGACCCGCTGGGCATCCAGGGCCGACGCGCCGAGGCAGAGGGCGGTGAGGCCGTGGTCAAGCCGCTCGAAGACGGCTCCAAGGCCGTCGGCATCTTCAACCCCGGCGCCGAACCCGCCGAGGTCACCATCGACTGGAAAACTCTCGGCCTGAAAGGCAAACAAAACGTCCGCGACCTGTGGCGCCAGAAGGACCTCGGAACCCGCTCCGAGTCCTTCACGACCGAGGTCCGCCCTCACGGCGTCGTCCTCGTCGCGCTCACCGCCGCAACAACCAATTGACCAGCGTTCCTTGCCCAACAATCGTTTATCGCCCAGGCGCAGGCGCCCGCCGCCTCGCAACCCAAACCACACGATTCCCTTCAAACAGGAAACTCTCCAATGACAACCTCCCCACCTCGACTCTCCCTTCTTTTCCCTGTTCTCGTACTCGCCTTCAGCACCCTGAACGCAACTGCCGCCGACACGATCCCCGGGCGCTGGTCCGCCGAAAAGGCCAACCAGTGGTACGCCAACCAGCCCTGGCCCGTCGGCTGCAACTACATTCCCTCCACCGCAATCAACCAGATCGAAACCTGGCAGGCCGAGAGCTTCGATCCGCAAACGATCGACCGCGAACTCGCTCTGGCCGAGAGCATCGGCTTCAACACCGTGCGGATGTTCTCGCACAACCTGGTGTGGGAAGCCGACCCGGAAGGGTTCAAGAACCGGGTGAAACAGGTCCTCGACTTGTGCGAAAAGCATCATATCCGCATGATCTTCAACTTCTTCACCAACGGCTGCTACGGCTTCGAGGGCGAGCCGGCGCTCGGCAAGCAACCCGATCCGGTGCCGGGCGTCCACAATTCGGGATGGGTGCAGACTCCCGGCGTGGCGGTCGTGAACGATCCGGCGAAATGGGGACGACTCGAGAAGTACGTGAAGGACGTTCTGACGACGTTCCGCGACGACGACCGCATTCTCCTGTGGCACTTGTACAACGAGCCCTCCAATACCAAGAAGGGATGCCAGAGCCTGCCCTTGTTGCGCAAGACGTTCGAGTGGGGCCGGGCCGTCAATCCGTCGCAACCGTTGAGTGCGGTCCTCGAAACGAGAACCAGAGCGGACATGGCCGAGTTTCTCGCCGACAATTGCGACGTGATTACCTTTCACAGCTATGCCGGTCCGAAGACGCTCTCGGCGGAATGGCTGGACCGCCTGAAGGCGTACGGACGCCCCGCGATCTGCACGGAATACATGGCCCGCCCCCGCGGCAGCACGTTTCAGGCTATTCTCCCCATTCTCCATCGCGAGCGGATCGGTGCCATCAACTTTGGTCTCGTGGCCGGCAAAATGAACACCCAGTTCCCCTGGGGAAGCAAGGAAGGCTCGCCCGAGCCGGAGGTCTGGTTCCACGATATCTTCCGACCTGACGGCACGCCCTTCGACCCGGAAGAAATCGCGTTGATCAAGCAGCTTTCAGAACGCGAGTAGGCATTGATGCGACAATTGGTGTCGTAGGACAGGTTTGTAACCTGTCTCGCGCAGGATGCAATCCTGTCCTACAGTGCGACAGTCAACTCTGAGTCGTTCATACAGGAACTAGTGATGCAAAACATCCATAGAGAACGGAGTTTGAGGAAGCCGACCCCGAATCCTGAACGTACGCGCCGATTGCAGTCAGTCTCGATCGCCACCTTGATGGGAATGATCATGTTGGCGTGGTTGTCAACGGCAAACGCTTATGCCGATGACAAGACGGACAAGAAGCCGGGCGAGCGATGGTCCGTGGAACGCGCGAATCAATGGTACGCGAAGTATCCGTGGATCTGCGGCTGCAACTACGTGGCTTCGACGGCCGTCAATCAACTGGAAATGTGGCAGGCGGACACGTTCGATCCGAAGACGATCGACCACGAACTCGGCATGGCCGAGGCGATCGGACTCAATACGGTCCGCATCTTCCTGCACGACCAGGCGTGGGTTCAGGACCCGGACGGATTCAAGAAACGGCTCTCGGCGTTCCTGGATATCTGCGAGAAGCATCACATCCGGGCGTTGATTACCTTCTTCACCAACGGCGGGCGCGGAACGCCGATCAAGATCGGCAAGCAGCCGGAGCCTATTCCAGGCGTTCATAATGCCCGCTGGTTGCAGAGCCCCGGTGCGGAGGTCGTCAACCATCCCGAGAAATGGGCGTACCTGGAGGGTTACGTCAAAGATATCCTGTCCACCTACGCCGAAGACGAGCGGGTTCTGTGCTGGTGCCTGTACAACGAACCGGAGAGCACCCGGAACGGAAACCACTGCCTGCCCCTGCTGCGAACGATCTGGCAGTGGGGCCGCGAGGTGGATCCGTCTCAACCGTTCACCGCCCCGATCTTCTACCTGCCCATGTCTCCGCGGACCGATTTTCCGATCTGTTGTTTCATCGGAGAGAATTGCGACGTCATGAGCTTCCACTGCTACCTGGAGCCTGAGATCGTCGAGAAGATGATCGAGATGACCGCCAGTTTTGGCCGCCCGGTCCTTTGCACGGAGTATATCGCGCGTCCGACCAGCAACTTCTTCAACGTGACCCCGATTTTGAAAGAAGCGAACGTGGGCGCCGTCCATTTCGGACTGGTGAACGGCAAATGCAATTTCCACTTCTACGGCCCCGAAGATCTGCCGGAACCGAAGCATTGGAAGCACGATCTCTTCCGCGCCGACGGAAGCCCCTTCGATCCGAACGAAATCGAGCAGATCAGGAAGCTGACCGGGAAGCAGGAATAGCATTCCGCGCCAGGCTTCGGCGAAAGACTCGCCGGCATCAATTGTGGCTGTCCAGGGGTGCCGCCAGCCAACTCAACGGCATCTTCGGCCTGACGGAGTATGACGCAGACCTGTATGACCGGCTTGCTTGCAGCAAGTCGGCGGTGTCCACGGAGAATCCGTAAAGTCTTCCTTGTCGGACGATATTATCTCTCTTGGTCAAGCGGCAGCGGTTCCGGAACCCGCAATCTCTCCCTACACGGCACAGATGGTACCGGTCTCCAGATCGATGTATTATCCGGACAGTGTCCCAATTCTCATGCCGCATCTCGTTGCATCACGATCTCCCAAGAAAAGCACCGGTCGTCGTCCCATCCTATCGAGAGAGTCAGCCGCATGAGCCGATAGCTCTTGGAAGGGGAACTACCCAACTCCTTTGCGCTGTCGCTGCCATAACTCGGGGGGGATACCAATGAGACGGGCACTTGCGGTTGCTCTAGCCGTTGCGTTCGCATTTCTCGCAGTCGATCACCAACGTGTGTACGCCCAGTGTGTCGGGGTGGACATTCAGAACCTGATCAACCCGGCTTCGGGCGGCATGGCTGGGACAAGTCTGGCTCGGCCCCAGGACCCGCAGTCGGCCATCTTCGGCAATCCGTCGACGCTGGCCCAGTTCCACGGCACCCAGTTCTCGCTGGCAGGAGCCTGGTCTGAACCTACCTTTGACGTCACCCATGACGGGACCGTCACCGGCGCACTCGGCGGGGGACCCTATGCGGGCAAATCCTCAGGCCAAGGGTACCTGCTGCCGACCATTGGCGCAACTCAGGATCTGTCGAGCCTGGGCATCCCGGGAGCGATTGGTCTGGGACTCACTACGTTGAGCGGCGTCTCTGAGCAGCTCACAGACCAGCCCGCCAGTCTCGGTACCCATGTCGAATACCTCATCCTCGGGTTCACTCTCGGTGCCGGTCTGGATCTGACCGACCGGCTCGCTTTTGGAGCTTCGTTGACCGTGGGCGACGGATACGCCGGCGGCGGACTCATTGGAACCTCCATTGTCACCCACGACTACGGTCTGCGTGCCTCCTTTGGACTCGACTTCGACCTCACCTCAAACACGACCCTTGCCACGTTCTATCAGACGAAGATGCCCTTCCGCTACGACGACTTGTTCTATCTGGGCGGTGCCTTCCTGGACGTTGATATTGATGAGCCCGACAACATCGGGCTTGGAATCGCCAACACGAGCCTTATGGGGGGCGATCTTCTGCTGGCAGCCGATGTCATGTACAAGAACTGGGATAACTGTGACTACTGGCGGGACCTGTACGAGGATCAGTGGGTGTTCTCTCTAGGAACACAACTGACCCGCGGACGCGTCAAATATCGCCTGGGCTATGCCTTCTCCGACAATCCCATCGATCGGAATCCCGGCGCGACCATCAACGGCGTGCTTCTCGGACCGGATATGGTCGAATACTTCCAGGCCACCCAGGCCGGCGTTATTTCCCAGCATCGCCTGGCGGGCGGTATCGGGATCGAGGACGTCCTGCCGGGGGTGACCCTCGACCTGTTTGCCGGGGGAATGCTCCCCGAATCGCACCAGTTCGGCACCCACACAACCGTGGATCTCAAGACTTGGTACATCGGCGGCGGCGTCACCTGGAAGTTCGGCCAGCCCTGCTGCAACTGATCTGAAAGAGATCGCCGACGACAACCTCACCACAGGGGACAGGCCCTAAGCGGCCGGTCCCCTGCTGCATTTCCTGCCGTCGCAAACCAACCGGACAGAGACCAGAGAAGACCTGCCTTCGCGTGTCGTTGGCCACAACTCGCTCGCGTATCCTGCGAAGAAGCCACTTCTTATTGGGAAGCGGCAGCCATAGTCTTCAGGTGCCGCGCGAGATCGTCGCATGCTCCCTGAAGTCCCTTCACTATCAGATCGGCGGTTGCCTCCGCCCCTTTCTCGTTGAAATGGGTGATGTCCCCTTCCCGAGGGTTGAAGGTCATGCTCTCTTTCGCACCGATCTTGTTGTGGAAGCTGACACTGGCCGAGTGGAGATCGATGAAGGGGACGTCCATTTCAGCCGCGACGGCCTTGGCGGCCTCAGCCCAGGAAGTCAATGTGGACTGGATCTTGCCCTGTTCATCGAAGCGGCGACGCGTCACCGAGCTGACGAGGATCGGTGTGGCGCCGATCTCCCGGAAAGCCTTCACGTAGATCTTGAGATAGTCGCGATAGGTGGTGGCCGGGTCGGTCTCCCGCTCGGGCCCTTTGCCTGGTTGGTCGTTGTGTCCGAACTGGATCAGGACGTAGTCGGGTTTTGCCTCAAGAACTGCGGGAAGGCGTTTCTCGTCGTACCAGCTCTTGGAGCTTCGGCCCCCCATCGAAAAGTTGCGGACGACGACCTCGTCGTTGAACCGGCCGGCGAAGGCTCTGCCCCAGCCGGCACGATCGGTCACGGTCGAGTCCCCGATCAGGGCAACCGTTGTGTTCTTCTCCCCCCCATGCACAAAACCTGTGAATAGGAGGAACGAGAGGATGACAGCCGAGGTGGGATGGAAGTCTCTCATGAGCGAAGATGCCTCAGTGAATCCAGAATATGCCGATAACCGCCATTGTAGACGACGCGAGTGCAATCAAGCCAATGCGTGGGCTCCCTTGAAAACCACGGCGACGGATTGGTAGGGGGGGCGGTCACTTGCGGGTCCCAAATCGAGGGGGAGAGTCTCCCGGGCGGTTGTTATCGAGCTATGCAGGCTGCCGTCCCTATCCCTCCCAAAGGATAGAGTAAGAAGGTGCTTGGAGGGCCAGCGGCGGCCTGGGTGGGCGAAAGACTGGCTCAGTCCTTCAGGGCGAGGTGTACCAGGAGGCCCTGCTGTCCAGTCCGGCACAAGAAAAATCCGGGAAAAGTGCCGTTCGAGATATTGCGTAACTTCGGAAGACTTGGTAATCTCTGGCGTTGCGAGAATATTGGACACATAGGAGTTAAGCACAATATACGACCTTTGTGCTTTGTGTCGCGAGTGCATAGATTGGCGAGCATTCCTCCCCTCGCAGTGATCGTTGTACGAATCGCGAAATCGACAGCAGATCGCCGGAACGATGCGTTCCGGCAACGCGTCGAACCAAAGGGGGGCTAGGTTTCATACTTTTAGGCTCACCTAAGATCTTCCCTCCAAAGCGGTTACGAAAAGACCCTCAGCCTCAATCGGCTTTTGGCACTCCAAATGCCCCTTGCTCACCTCGGATCTTGAACCGGCCCTGCTCGGGCCAGCCCCCGAGATGTTCCAGGCTTGAGAGGATTTCACCTTGGCACGAGTCAGCACCAAAGCAGTGAACGGGCACGCGACGAAACGGCGGACCAACGGATCGGAGCCCGCGAAAAACGGTCGGAAAAATGGGGAAAGCCATAACGGCTTCGCGAAGGCCGATGGTGCCGACGGCTCGCACGATCTCGATCAGATCCTCGGTACCGACGAGCCGGACATCATCGAAGATGAGGCCGTCGAAGAGGAAGATTTCGAGGAACTCGATCTGGAAGCCAGCGGGGGCGACAGCCACATCGACGACCCCATTCGCATCTACCTGATGCAGATGGGCGAGATTCCGCTTCTCACTCGCAAGGAAGAAATCGTCGCGGCCAAGTGGATCGAGAAGTCGCGTACCCGGTTCCGTACGGCCATGCTGGCGACCGACTACGCCCTGCATACGGCCGTATCGCTTCTCGAGAAGGTCCACGACGGGCGGTTGCGTCTGGACCGCACGATCGAGGTCTCGGTGACCAATATTCGCGAGAAGCGGCACATCATGGGCGTCCTCCCGCCCAATCTCCGCACGCTTCGCCACTTGCTCAAGGCAAATCGCCGGGACTTCGCCGTTGCCATCAGCAAGTCGCACACTCGCAGCCAGCGCCGGGATGCCTGGCGGCGTCTGGTCCGCCGGCGGTACAAGGCCGTTCGCTTGGTGGAAGAGCTCGGGTTGCGCACCCAGCGACTTCAGCCCTTGCTGGACGACCTCCGCGAGATTTCCCGACGGATGGACATGCTGACCCTGGAAATCAAGGAGTTGCATCAATTGCGCGACGCGTCGGGACGGATCGACGACGCTCGCAGGGAACTCCGCTACCTGATGAAGATCACGCTGGAGAGCCCCTCCTCGCTCAGACGGCGCATGGAGCGGACGTCCTCTTACCAGGCGGAGTATGAAGCGGCCAAACGCGGACTCTCGGCAGGCAACCTGCGACTGGTGGTGTCGATCGCCAAACGGTATCGCAACCGGGGCCTCAGCTTCCTCGATCTGATTCAGGAGGGAAACACGGGCCTGATGAGGGCTGTCGACAAGTTCGAGCATGCCCGGGGCTACAAGTTCTCCACCTATGCCACCTGGTGGATTCGCCAGGCAATCACGCGGGCAATTGCCGATCAAAGCCGCACCATCCGCGTGCCGGTTCACATGATCGAGACCATGAGCAGGGTCCGCACGGTGACCCGCGACCTGGTTCAGGAAAACGGGTGCGAGCCGAGCGTCGAGGAAACGGCGGCCAAGGCCGGCCTGAGCATCGACGAGACGAGTTGCGTTCTCCAGATGAGCCGCCAGCCCCTTTCGCTCGACCAGCCTGTCGGCGACCACGACGACAGCTACTTCGGCGAGTTCCTGCAAGACCACCGGGACGACGATCCGCTTCAGGACATGAACCAGGTGTCGCTCAAGGACCGCATTGCCGAGGTGCTCGGCGCCTTGAACTATCGCGAACGCGAGATCATTCGCCTCCGCTACGGTCTTGCCGACGGTTACACCTACACGCTCGAAGAGGTCGGCAAGATCTTCTCGGTTACCCGCGAACGAGTTCGGCAAATCGAGGCCAAGGCCGTCCGCAAACTGCAGCACCCCATCCGCAGCCGCAAACTTTCGGGTTTCCTCGATCGTCCCGTGGCCGTGGTGGTCGATTCCGCGCTGATCCAGGGCGCAGCGAATTGAGCTATCGGTAGGCCGCGGCGCCGGTGCGTGCCAGAACTTCGGAGAGAATCCGCTGCTCCAGGGCCGGGTCGCGCCCCTTGCGGATCCAGCCCTGGTTGGCATCTCGCTCGGCCAGCGAATCGACCACTCGGGTGAGCGATGAATCGTAGCGGAAGGTCGCTTCACCGGCCGAGGCCAGATCGGCGGTCCGAACGTCTTCGAGTTCCTTGTCGACGATCACCTCGACCAGGTAACCGTGTTGGTCGGGAATCACGCGCACCTCGGCCTGCCTGCGGATCGACTGCAGGGTGCATTCGATCTTCTCTCGCCGTCCCACCGAATCGCGGCGCCAGGGCTCAAGAACGGTCGAGCCCACCTCGGGAAATGTGGTCAGCAGGCCGTCGGTCGATACCTGGCCGATCAGCCGGACCGGCTGTTCTTCGTCGATCTTGAAGTAGTCGTCCACCACATCCACGATGGTTTCCCAGACGAACTCGTGGTCGCCCGAAGGCACCAACGCCGGATTCTGATAGTAGGCGGCCGTAGGGGCGGGTACCGTCACGACCTGGTCGGGCCAAACCGTGCCCGCCGCCACCGGATCCTTCCATACAATCTCGCTACTGCAACCCGCAGCCAGAGCGAGGCCAACTGAGGCGAGAATCGTTGCAGTCAGACACGGACGCAGCACGGCGCAAAACCTCGCGGATGGCTTGAGTGCCGCTGACAGAACCACCGATGATGTCCACCGGTGACCGTGGAACCCAGTCTCGTTCTGCCAGGGCCTCCTAGTTGGAGGGGCCGCGTAGTGTCGCGGAAAACGGCGTTCAATTCAAGGGGGAAGTCTGGCCGCTCGGCTGCAGGCAGGTTCCAGCATGTAACTGATTCTGAGAAAAGGAGTTATGCCGAGCGCCGCTATGTGAGTCGCGCAAAACCGGCGTGCTTCACCGGCCCGCCGATCCGCCGGGCGATGTCGTTGCGGCAAATCGCTTCCGCCAACTCCGCCAAGACTTCATCGAGCGCGGCAAGATAGGCGGCCACGTGCCGCGGCTCATGAGCGAGCGTGGCGTTGAAGGCGCCTCCCGCGAGAAAACCTCGCTCCAGCATTCTCACCGTCATCAACGTGGTCAGGGCGGCCGCTTCGGGGTGGTCGAATTGCAGCAGCGCCAGTTCCGGGCGGCTGGGAGTCCGCACGGGCAGACGGTGCTTGCGTCCCAGTTCCTGCCAGCCTTCGAGCACGAGCGTTCCGATCCGCGCAATGTGGCCGGGGGCATCGCGACTCATCAACTTCCGAACGCAGGCCAAGGCCGCGGCCGGCCCGACGCCTTCTGTCCAGAAGGTGCTGGAGATGAAGGATCTCTGCGCCGCCTGCATGGTGTCGTGCGTACCGATGATCGCGCCGATGGGGAAACCGTTCCCTAATGCCTTGGCGTAGACCGCCAAATCCGGATCGACGCCGAACTTGCGGTGTGCGCCCCCCAAGCAGAGCCGCCAACCGATCGAAATCTCGTCGAAGATCAATCTCGCACCGATTCGATCGCATCGCTCGCGCACGCCTTCCAGGAACCCCGGCTCCGGGTCGACGTACCGCGTCGGTTCCATGACCACCGCGGCCAGTTCCCGCCCGCACCTGGCGAGGATCACGTCAAGCTCATTGAGCCGGTTGTAGCGGAAGGTCAGCACCGTGCCGGCCAAACCGGAGGGAACGCCTTGCGGTTCCAGGCCAGGGAGCAGATGGCCGGCGAGGCGGTCGGCGTTTTCGCTGACGGCGGGTGCAGGCAGATTTGCCGCCAGATACCAGTCGTGCCACCCGTGATATCCGCAGAGGGCGACCTTGTCGCGGCCCGTGCTCGCCCTCGCGATGCGGACGGCCACGGCCATGCTTTCGCCGCCGGCACGAGTGAATCGTGCGTTCTGGGCCCAAGGATGGATTTCGAGGAGCAATCTTGCCAGTTCGACTTCGTCGTAGGTCTGAAGCGTCGCCATCGAGCCGAGATTCACCCGGCGAATCACGGCGGCGTTCACGTCAGGGTCGCTGAAACCCAGGATGCAGGCCAGAATGCCACCGAGACTCATGTCGATGAAGCGGCGGCCTTCGATGTCGATGATCTCGCAACCCCTCGCCTCGCGATAGTACGCCGGCCATTGATCGGGCGCGAACATCTCCGGCCGCTTGCTGAGCAGTTGCGTGCCGCCGGGGATGATCTGTTTGGCCTCTCGGTAGGCCGCCTGCACGTCCGGCAGACGCCGGGTCGGCGGAAGGCCAAGCAGCCGCCGCGCGCCGAGACAGAAGATCTCCTCCACGTCGCCGTCGACCAGATGCTGGTCGATGCAAGCCTGTTTCAACGCCAAGAGCGACTCGATCCCCAGCAGCGTCGGCCTCGCAAATCGCGAACGGTCATAATCGGGCCGGACCTCGTCGAGCCACAGGAATCCGTCGCCCAGATTGACGCACCGGCTGCGCATTTCCGACACACAGAAATCCGTGCCGAAGAACAGCCGCGTGGGCCCGAACGTCTTGAGGACGGCCTCCAAAGCCGACGGTTCGCAAACGCCCGAGGCGTCGAAGAAGACGTTGTCCAGCCCGCGGAGCGAGGCGATGCCCTCGACGGTATGCCGCCCGCAGAAGCCGCGGGCGGCGTGGGCGAGGATCAGCTTGGCGCCCGGGTACTTCTCGCAGTGCAGCCGGACGTAGGCCTGGTTGGCCGGATCGGCGAGGGCCCGTGGCCGCACCAGGTGCAGCATGATGATCAGCCCCCGGCGGTGGGCGATCTCCCAGGACGACTCCGGCACGAACTCCTCGCAGCAGGCCGACAGCGTATCGCCGCCTGCCGCGAACAGATGATAGACCTTGAAGCCCACGAAGCCGTCTGCGGCGATCTGCCGCTCGACGGCCGCCGGATCCTGATCGGGCGTGATGAGCATCAGGCCTCGCGAATGCGGGTCGGTCTGCAACTGATCGGCAAGAAACCGGTTCGCCGCATCCACGTTGAGTGAATGCGTCGGCAGGGGGAAAAACAGCCCGCCCTTCGGGCACCGCTCCGGCATCCACATGGAGAGCCGTTCGCTGTGGATCGTCCGGGTGACCTCGGCGGGGCCTGCCGCAGCCAGAGGGGGTGCCGGCACGCCAAGATCGGCCACTCGCCAGAGATGCGCATGGGAGTCGAAGGCATTCGGCGGCACGAAGCTCTTCAATTGCCGGTCGAAGAGTTCGAGATCCGCACCACCGACCGCCGCCCAGACGTAGGGATTCATCTCCGTCGGGCACATGCCGGTGGAACGGTTCATGCTGGCGATTCAGTGGTAGGCAAGCGGTGCGGACTCAATCAGGCAAAGTCAATGGTGTAGCTGTAGACGTCCTGTCGCAACTTGCTGGTCACCTGCCCGTCGGATCGGTTGAAAACGGCCTGCATCGGCTTGTTGTCGCGCAGGACCTCGGCGGTGAAGCCGCTGATGCCGTGGCGTTTGGCGATGCCGCTGAGATATTTCAGCAGGAAGCGGCCGATGCCCCGATTCTGCCAGACGTCGCGGACGACGAAAGCCACTTCCGCCCGATTGGTCTTCGGGTTGAGGAAGTAGCGTCCGACGGCGATGATCTCTTCCCCGTAGGCTTCCGGCAGCGTGCCGACGATGGCAACTTCGCTGCGGTGGTCGATATAGACGAAGTCCTGGATCTGCTTCTCGGAGAACTGCTTCATGGGCGCCATGAAGCGGTAGTAAAGCGTTTCCTGCGACAGGGCATAAAGCAGGTCCTTCATACCCGGCACGTCGGTGGGATGGACCGGGCGGAAGTTGACCTGCGTGCCGTCGTCCAGCAGCATGCTCGTCTTCAATTCCGGCGGTCCCACAACGATGCGGCCTTCGATCTCCTGCATCTCGGAACGCACGTACTTGTACTCGATCGCCTTGCGCAGCAATTCCGCGCGATGATCCGGATGAGCAATCGAAATCAAAGCGATGGCTCGCTCCTGGACGCTCTTGCCGTGGAGGTAGGCCACGCCGTACTCGGTGACCACATAGTGCACGTCGCCGCGTGTGGTCACGACCCCGGCACCCGAGCTGAGTTGTGCCGAGATGCGGGTTCTGCCGTCGTGGGTCGTCGAGGGCAGAGCAATGATGGCTCGCCCGCCGGGGGCCCGGGACGCTCCACGATTGAAGTCGACCTGCCCGCCGATCCCCGAATAGAACCGCGTCCCAAGCGAGTCGGAACAGACCTGGCCGGTCAGATCGACCTCGAGGGCCACGTTGATCGCGACCATCTTCGGATGCTTGCTGATCACGAACGGATCGTTGACGTACTCGGTGGGATAGAACGAGAACTTGTCGTTGCCGTCGATGTAGTCGTAGAGCCGCTGGGTGCCCATGCAGAAACTGGCGGTCACCCGGCCGCGATCCACCGCCTTTCGACGGCCCGTCACCGCGCCCGACTCGAGCAGGTCGATCATCGAGTCGGTGAACATCTCCGTGTGGATGCCCAGATCCTTCTTTCCTTTGAGAAACTCGACGACGGCCTGGGGAATCCGTCCGATGCCGAATTCAACCGTCGAACCGTTATCGATCAGGGCGGCGATATTCTCGCCGATCTGCCGGGTGATGTCGTCGATCTCGGGCGGCTGGTACTCGATGATCGGCTCGTCGACCGGGACGAGGATGTCGATATCGTGGACGTGAACGCACGAATCGCCCAGCGTCCGCGGCATCCGCGGATTGACCTGGGCGATCACCAGGCCCGCGTTCTCCATGGCGCTCTTGACGATGTCGACCGAAACGCCCAGGCTGCACATGCCCCGTTCGTCCGGCGGCGTCACCTGGATCAGGGCCACGTCCAGGGGCAACTGCCCGCTGGAGAACAGCCTCGGGATGTCGGAGAGGAACAGCGGGGTATAGTCGCCGAGCCCCTCCTGGATGATGTCGCGAACGTTCTCCGCGATGAAGAAACTGTTGATGCGGAAATTCGCGGCAATGCTCTTCTCGGCGTAGGGCGCCTCCCCGCGCGTGAGCAGGTGCACGATCTCCGTATCGGGCAGCTTCTTGGCCCTCGCCGTGAGCGCCTTGACCAGTTGCAGGGGCTGGGCACAGCCGGTTCCGATGAAGATCCGTTGGCCCGGATGAATTTCAGCAACGGCAGCCTCCGGAGTCATCACCATTTCCAGGTACTCGGTCTGCCAGTTGGAATCGTAGGCGATCGTCGACGCGGCCATCAATATTTCCTCGTGGTATGTGCGGGATCTTGCGTTCGCAGAAGAACTGAGGTGTGCTCAGCTTGTCTTCGACAGGGTAATGCGGGCGTCGGCTACAACAGGATCGGTGCCGATGCCGCCCACAATCAGCGGGTTGATGTCCATTTCCTGGATCTGCGGAAAGTCGGTGACCAGTTGGCTGAGCCGCTGCAGGCAGTTGGCGATGGCGTCGACGTCGACGCGGTCCCGGCCCCGGGCGCCTTCCAACAGCGCGTAGGACTTCGTGTTGCGAAGCATCTCCAGAGCTTCCTGCGCGGTGACGGGCGCCAGGTGGAAGGTGACGTCCTTCATGATCTCGACGAAGATTCCCCCAAGGCCGAACATTAACATCGGCCCAAACTGGGGATCGCGGGTCATGCCGAGGATCACTTCGCGCCCGCGAGTTCCCATCTTCTCGATGTAGGTCCCCAGCAACCGCGCCTCGGGCATCTTCTTGCCGATCCGCAGCATCATCAGATCGAAGGCGTCGCGGACCTCATCGGGCGTGGACAGGTTGAGCTTCACGCCGCCCAGGTCGGATTTGTGTACGATGTCGGGCGAAACGATTTTCATGGCGACCGGCAACCCGATCTTGATGGCCACGTCGACCGCGTCGTCGGCCGTCGCGGCAATTCGTCCCGGCGGCACGTTGAAGTTGTAGGCCCGCATCACGTCCTTGGCGGCCGCTTCGCCCACCTGGAACTGCCCCGTCCGAATGCAGCGATGCAATACCCGTTCGGCTCGGCGCCGGTTGACGGGGAAGCGAGCCACCACGCGGGGCGGCATTTCCTTCCACTCGGCATACTCGACCATCGCCCTCAAAGCCGCCACGGCTCGCTCCGGCGACGGATACTCGGGAATGCCCAACTCGAGCAACTCCTTCCGGCCCGGCAGCACGTCCTTGCCGCCCATGAACGACACCAGGATCGGCTTCGTACCCCGGTTGTCCGAAATGGCCCGGGCCGTCTCCACAAATTGCGTCATCGCCTGCGGCGTCAGGAGCACGACAATCGCGTCGACGTTGGGGTCCTGCTGGGCTGCGGCAACCGCCGCCGCATAACGATCCGCCTGGGCGTCGCCCAGCACGTCGATTGGGTTGGCCACGCTCGCCGCGTCGGGCAGCGACTTGGCCAGTTCGTCCATGAGGCTCTTGTCGAGCGTCGCAACCCGAAGCCCCGAGTGCTCCACGGCGTCGGCGGCCATGATGCCCGGCCCGCCCGCGTTGGTGATAATGGCGACCCGCTTTCCTTTGGGAAGCGGCTGCATGGCCAGGGCCGTGGCGTAGTCAAACATCGATTCGAACGTCGGAGCACGCAGGATCCCCGACCGTTTGAACGCGGCGCCGTAAGCGATGTCGGCGCCCGCAAGACTCCCCGTATGCGACGAGGCCGCCTTGGCGCCGGCGGAACTCGTGCCCGACTTGAACACGACCACCGGCTTCGTCCGCGCCGCTTCGGCGGCCGTTCGCACAAAATCCTTGCCCGACTCGATGCTCTCCAGGTAAGCCACGATCACCCGCGTCTCCGGATCCTCCGCCAGGGCCTCCACAAACGCCGTCTCGTCCAAGTCGGCCTTGTTGCCGATGCTGATGAGCTTCGAGAGCCCCATGTTCCGCGCGACGGCCAGATCGAGAATCGCCGTGCACAGGGCCCCCGATTGCGACATCACGGAGATCGCCCCCGGAGGCGGCATCTCCTTGGCAAACGATGCGTTCATGCGGCGGTGCGTATTCAAGAGCCCGAGACAATTCGGCCCGAGCAACCGGGCTCCGCCGCTCCGCACCTGGGCGGCGATCTTCTTCTCCCGCTCGGCCCCTTCGTGACCCACTTCCTTGAACCCCGCGGTGATCACGCAGATTGCCCCGGCCCCGGCCGCCAGTGAATCGGCGATCGCGTCCGGAACCCGCGCTGTCGCCACGGCAATGACCGCCAGATCGATCTTGATGCCGCTCTCCTTGAGCGTCGGGTAGCACTTCAAACCGAGAATTTCGTCAGTGGTCGGGTTGATGGGAACGATCGTTCCTCCAAAACCCTGGTTGACAAGGTTGGCCAGAATCTCGTGGCCCACTTTGCCCGGAGTGCGCGAGGCGCCGATGACGGCAATGGTATCCGGGCTGAGCAGTTTCTCAAGCATAGCGGAGCAGACTTTCTCGTTCAGAGTGCCAACAATCGTGTTCGTGTCAACAAGTGCCGACAATCGCGTTCGTGTCAACAAATGATGTCGCTTCGCCGACAGCGAAAACGAAGAAACGGGGATGCCGAGGGGAAACGACCCCGACAAAGCTGCCGCGACGAAGAATGGCTGCGTCGAAACGGCACGCAACGTCTGCCTCGGGGCGGGAAGGCAATTGCCGTCGAGAATGCGGCCGCAGAGCGACCTCGCTTTCATTCACTCGACGCGTCTACCCCAAAGGCCGTCGCGGGGAAGGAATCGGTTCCTTATGAATCAGGGAAAGCGGAGCGGTACCCGCCGGAGAACCGGCGCACAACGAATAGATCGCAGGCGATAACCTCCTCGCCTCCAATCAAATCGGTCTGTCAATGCTCCCTAAAAGCACAAGTTACTCGATTCACCCGAATCGCACAATGACCCCCGACTCGGCGTTTTCGTCCAACGGGCAATGCGATGGGAGAATAATTGGACAGCACCAATTCGGGGTGGTGCAGGGAGCCAAAACCCATGCGGCAGAGTCATTGAACCCGCTGCCGCAGGCGAGGACTGCCAACCATCCTGAAGCGGCGTGTCGTCGGTGAACGACCGCGCCTGCGGCAGGGGGTTAAACGAACGCTCTGCCAAGACTTGCGTTCAGCGGCATTGGCCAGAGCGGCGTTGTCCGACGCATAGGAGAAGACCAGTGGCGCACCACGAGTCAACGGTCGGACTCGTACTGCTGCCACCTGCGCAGCTCGGCGTCGAAATGGGCATCACGAGATCCGTAGTCGTTCCCGCCAGCGGAGTAATACTCCCTTCCGCCTAGGTTGTAGGCCGCCTCCGGTAGGGTGCAGCCCGACGCTCCGAGAAGTGCAGCCAACATCGCAAGCGTAGCAATCCGTCGCATGGTCAGTCTCCGTGGAGGGTCGGAGAGTATCCAGATGAAGCCGCCCTTAACCTAGTGATCGGCCGGTTTCTGAATGCGATACACCAAACCTCGCCCAATTTGCGTCCGCCAGGCTCCTGTTCGTCGAATGAACGTGCATTCAGGCAGGCTGCTTCGCCAAGATTCCCCCGCAATTCCCCTGGCGGCACGGGGTACCACGATTGGGGGGGCGAGAGTTATTCGCCTTGCAGCCAGTCGGCTGTTCTCGCTGCGTGTCGCAACGTGCTATGTCACCTGGATTCGATTGACCACGTTCCAGCCGGTTGCTGCCTCCATGGCGGCGTGCTGAGCGATCTGCTTCGTGTAGTAGGTCCGGCATCGTCCGGAAAGAATGATTTCACTTTCGCGAAGCTCCACGCGGAGGCTCTTCACCCCGGCCGCGGTGGCATGCCAGACAGTCTGTTCGATCTTGGCGGCTAGACGTTCCAGGTCGAACTGCGATTCGTCGACGCCTGACTGCCTGCGGCAGTCGAGGGGTTCCAGAATCCCCACACTGAACTCGAAACCTACCATGGTTCCCTCCTCACCCGGCGTGTGCAAGCGGCGTCCCTGGCCGTCGCGGGGTTATGCTTCTGGGAACCTCCGTGTTCCGCGATCCTTCCTACCAAGCGTCGAACAAGTGCCCTCGACTTTCGCGTCTCCAGAAAACACTCCTATTCCATAATTCGGGCAAGCCTGTCCGCAGCCCGGCACCGACAAGGATCCGGCAAGTTCCTGTCGATGTGTCGCTGCCAGCGTCCGTCCGGCGCAGCGACCTGGAAAAGTACACGCTCGTCAACTCTCGAATATCACATCACAACTCGTTTCGGGAAATCCCTGAACTCGAATTGCGTTGATCAGCTCAATCTCGATGCCGCTGCAGATGGATCGGACTGCCTCTTGGGCAAGTTGCTTGTAGTAGAAAGAAGAAACCACTCCGGAAATCATCAGCCCATGCCCTAGTGGTTCCACTCGCAAGTCTCGCAACTCGCAAATGGGGCTTCCTGCTAGAGCCATCTGTGCTCTCGGCTGAATCTCCCTCGCCGAAATATCGGCCATGTTTCCCAAATTCCTTCCTTGGCAAGGAACACCGGCTCGTTGCTTTCCTCCTCGTTCACTGCTGCGCACTAGGGCCCTTGAAAACACATTGCGGCCCCAAAACCGGTCGATCCCAGTTCCACCGTTTCCCGGCAACTCCCATCCCAGTAAGACCATCGGGATCGGGACAAAACAGAAGCTGCACAGCGAGCAGTTGCCAACGGCGGCTCATTCTCCAGTGTACCGCCCTCCTCTCGGTCATGGGTGACAGTAGCACAACCAGAACATGCCGACCAGAAGTCTACCCCCTAGACCACGAATGCGTCAAGCCCCAAACACAGAACTAGCGCAACCGACAACGGATTCCGGACACTCGATTCCGAGTTCGCCGGTCTTGGACAGAGCAACAGGCAGACGATGGGGCAGTTTCAAGCGGCTTGGAGAACATCCCTGCCGCACCGGAGCTCAGCCCAGTTTCCCGGCCGATCCCAGAAAGGCAATCACTTCGTCGGCCAACTCCTCGGCGGTCTTCGTGCCGGCGTCCAGCGTCAATTCGGGATTCTGCGGCGGCTCGTAGGGATCGTCGATGCCGGTGAAACCCTTGATCTCACCTGCGCGAGCTTTCTTATATAGCCCTTTCGGGTCACGGGCTTCGCAAACCTCCAGCGGCGCGTCGACAAAGACCTCGACGAAATCACCCTCATTCAAAGTTGCACGCACGTGATCGCGATCCACCCGATAGGGGCTAATGAAAGCAGTGATAGCAATGACGCCGGACTCGCAGAACAACTTGGCGACGGCGCCAATTCGACGAATGTTCTCTTCCCGGTCTTGCGCTGAGAATCCCAACCCAAAACGCTTTGCGAACTCCTCGCCGTGACGATCCTTGAGCATGCCGGGACCTGCATTGAGTCCGTGACGGATGTTGTCTCCGTCAAGAACGTAACTCCGCTTCTGGAGGGAGTGCAGTCTGTGGTCCACCAGATTGGCAACCGTGCTTTTCCCGCAAGCACTAAGGCCGGTGAACCAGACCACGCAACCTTTTTGCCCATTGAGACGCTCGCGTTCCTCGCGAGCGACGGCGTGTTCGTGCCAGTGTACTTGAACGTCAGGATCCTGAGCCATGGAACGTCTTCTTCCTTTGGTCAAACGGAACGGTTGGCTGGACGATGAGAGAGGAACAGCCCTCCGACGAGGGAAGTCACTGTCGGTCTGCGATACTTCAAATTGGCGAGGGCAGGTACTCCAGGAAGTCTTGCTCTTTTCGCACGGAAATCTGCATGATACGCAGAACTCCCTCGGAGAGGCAATGGTCGAGTCCACGGTACCGGCTTGCGAGCGAACGAAATCGGACGTAAACCGGAGTGGACAAAGCTGTTTCTTTGTCCGTTACGGGACCTCCAAAACCAGACTTTGGGCTCGCCCCTTCCATGGTCGACCGATATAATCCCGAGGTCCAGGCCGCGAGGTCACACCACTCAACGAACCCATAGGGCAAGCAGGTTCTACCCATGAGTCGAACGGATATTGCGACTACCACGTCCCCGGAAGTCAGTCTTGGAACGGGACTTACAGCCGAAACACTGTATGAGAAGTGCACCGTGCTGGCCCACAACATCTGGTGGAGTTGGCAGCCTGAGGTCATCAATCTGTTCCGAGATCTTGACCCGATTCGGTGGCGTCAATTGGATCACAATCCGATCGCCCTCCTCAGCGAATTCACTCCGGAACGCCTGGAAATGCGAGCGGCCGAGTTGGTCCTCTTCAGCCGCATCAACCATGCCTATCGCCGCCTCAAGGAGTACCTGGCACACCGGCCGATTTGGGCCAAGACCCATTCCGGCGTGCTTGGATCGATGCCGGTCGCCTATTTCTCCCTCGAATTTGGACTGCACGAATCGATCCCCGTGTACTCGGGCGGTTTGGGCGTGCTCTCCGGCGACCATATCAAGAGCGCCAGCGGTCTTGGGGTCCCGCTGGTGGCGATCGGCCTGTTCTACGACCAGGGTTACTTCAAACAGCGTCTGGATGAGACCGGCTGGCAGCAGGAAGAATACCTCGACACCAAGGTCGAGAACCTTCCCATGGAACCGGCCGTGGGACCGGACGGAAAGCCGATCATGATTGGGATCGATACCCGCAACGGTCGCCTGCTGGCAAAAGTCCATCTCATGCGAGTGGGCCGTGTGCGGCTCTATCTGCTGGATTGCGACGTCGAAGGCAACAAGCCCGAGGACCGCGAACTGACCAGCCGCCTCTACGGCGGCGATAACCGCACTCGGATTCGCCAGGAACTCGTCGCCGGCGTGGGGGGAGTTCGGGCGCTGAAGGCGCTGGGCATCACCCCGGGCGTCTACCATCTGAATGAAGGGCACAGCGCATTCGCCACGCTGGAAGGGATTCGCGAGCGGATCAAAGACGACGGCATGAGTTTTGACGATGCGCTGCGGGACGTGGCCCAGCACACCGTCTTCACCACTCACACGCCGGTGCCCGCAGGCCACGATCGCTTTGACGGCGGACTGATCGAAGAACACCTGGGTCCCCTCCGGGATGAACTGGGTATCTCCTTCGAACAGTTGATGGGCCTGGGACGCGTGGAACCCAAGAACGACCACGAGCCGTTCTGCATGACCGTCCTGGGACTGAAGCTTTCGCGAAAGGCAAACGCCGTGAGCTGTCTTCACGGGCATGTGACGAGGCGGATGTGGGCCCACCTCTGGCCGTGGCGGGTCGAAGAAGAGATTCCCATCGGCCATATCACCAACGGCGTCCATATTCCCAGTTGGCTGGCCTGGCAGATGCGGCAACTCTACGATCGGCAGTTCGCCCCCGACTGGTTCAGCCGAATGGGCCAACCGGAGGTCTGGCAGGCGATCCACGAGGTCGATCCGGGCGAGTTGTGGGAAACACATCATACGTTGAAGAATCTTCTTCTGTCGTTTGTTCGCCGCCGCGTGAGCCGCCAATGCCGCCGCCGCGGAGAGAGCGAAGAGGCCGTCGAACGTGCACGGAACATGCTCGATCCGAACGTTCTGACGATCGGGTTCGCCCGCCGCTTCGCCACGTACAAGCGAGCCGACCTGATTCTCGGCAACCTGGACTGGCTCGACAAGATCGTGAACGATCCGCAACGGCCGCTGCAACTCATCTTTGCGGGCAAGGCCCATCCCGCCGACCAGCCGGGCAAGGAGTTGATCAAGCGAATCGCCAATCTGCGCCACGATCCCCGGTTCGCCGACCGGATCGCGTTCATCGAAGATTACGACATCAACGTGTGCCGCCACATGATCCAGGGAGTCGACGTGTGGCTCAACAATCCGCGCCGGCCCTTGGAGGCCTCCGGAACCAGCGGCCAGAAGGCCGTCCTCAATGGAGCCCTGAACCTCTCGGTTCTCGACGGCTGGTGGGCGGAAGGATACGACGGCTACAACGGCTTCGCCATCGGCAAGGGACGCAGCCACGTCGACGTAGGCCTTACGGACGGGCGCGACGGCCAGTACCTCATGGAGACGCTGGAAGAGGAGGTCATTCCTCTCTATTACGATCGCGACATCGACGGCCTGCCCCGCAGTTGGATCAAGCGGATGATGAACTCCATCAGCACCCTCGCTTGGCGATTCAGTTCCGACCGAATGGTGGCGGATTACGTGCGTTCCACCTATCTGCCCGCGGCAGGCGGCGTGAGTTGCGACATGAACTTCCGCTAGCCCGGCCTTGTCGCTCTATTTAACGGTTTCGGTAGAGTCAGCCAACCCTCTCCAGTCCGACGAGCAGGCTTGTTTCATGATCGTTCGCACTCGCTTCGCGCCAAGCCCGACCGGCTACCTCCATATCGGCGGGGTGCGCACTGCCCTGTTTTGCTGGCTCTTCGCCCGGCGAAATGGAGGGCAATTCGTGCTCCGCATCGACGACACGGACCAGCAGCGCAATGTGGAAGCCGCCCTGAAGCCGATTCTCGAGGGGCTGCGATGGCTCGGGATCGATTGGGATGAGGGCCCCGAAGTGGGGGGCAAGTTTGAGCCCTATTATCAGTCTCAGCGAGCCGACCGGCATCGGGCGGCCGCGGCGAGACTGGTCGCCGCCGGGCAGGCCTATCGCGACTATGCCAAGACGGAAGAAGTTCAGGCCGAGCGTGAGGCCGCCGAGAAGGCCAAGCAGCAGTTCGTTTACAGCCGCCGCTGGATGGCGGAAACGCCCGAGGATTGTGCCCGATTTGAATCCGAGGGTCGTCAGGCGGTCGTGCGACTGAAGATGCCCCGCGAAGGCAAGCTGGTGATCCCCGACCTGATTCGCGGCGACGTCGAGTTTGATTGGGCCCGGGAGCAGGACCACGTGGTCCAGCGGGCCGACGGAAGCTGCCTGTACCACCTGGCGAGCGTGGTCGACGATCACGACATGGAGATCTCTCACGTGATTCGGGCCGAAGAGCACCTGTCGAACACGCCGCGACAGATCTTCATTGCCCAGGGCCTGGGCTACGAACTGCCCCAATACGCCCACCTGCCTTTTGTTGCCGAACCGGGGAGCAAGGTCAAGCTGAGCAAGCGGAAGCTCGACAAGTACCTGAAGAACAAGGACTTCGCCCAACTGGTTCAGCACGGGCAGAAGATCGCCGAAGCCGTCGGGCTGACGGTCGACATGGACACCTTCAACCCGGTGATCGTCGATTTTTACGAGCAGGTTGGATACCTGCCCGGCGCGATCGTCAACTACCTGGCCCTGCTCGGCTGGTCCCTGGACGACAAGACGGAGCATTTTGGTATTCCTCAGTTGGTGGAAGCTTTTTCGCTGGAAAGGGTCAATAAGGCCCCGGCCAGCTTCGATCCGAAAAAACTCATGGCCTTTCAGGAGCGGCACATGCTGGAAGTGCCGGCAGAGGAGAAGGTCGGCCTGGTGCTGCCCTACCTGGAGAAGGCCGGCCTGGTGCCCCGCGGCGATGAGACGGCGACAATCAAGGTCCGCAGAATCGTGGAAGCGGCCGGCGACCGGATCAAAGTGGCCGGCGACATCCTCGACTACGCCGACTTCTTCAAACCCGACAACGAACTGAGCTACGATGAGAAGGCCTTCGAAAAACGCATCCGGAAGGCCGAGGATGCCGCCGACTTGCTGAAGAAGCTCCGCGAGGTGTTGGCCGGGGCCGAGGCCTTCGACGCGGCAAGTCTGGATCGATTGGTGCACGGCTTTGTCGAGGCCGAGGGAATCAACATCGGCCAGATCATCCACGCAATCCGGGTGGCCGCGACGGGCAAGGCCGTGGGATTCGGAATGTTCGATACCCTGGCGATCCTCGGCAAGGAATCGTGCCTGGCCAGGATCGATCGGGCGTTGGCAATGGTGTGAGTGTCGAGGACCGTGTCGTGATCGACGACTTGCCGGAAATCACTCCTGATCCCGTGGTTGAGGCCTATAAGGCCCATGTGGATCGAACTCTGCTGCGGGAGAACCTGAAGCTGACGGTCGAAGAACGTTTTCTCAAGTTGATGGACCTCCAGAAGTTCGCTGAGGAATTGCGCGAGGCCGGAAGAAAGGCCAGAGAGAAGCGATGACGGACTTGAGACGCATAGTGAAGGTTTTGACAGAGGCGAAGATCGAATTCATTCTCGTCGGCGGTGCTGCGGCGACGGCTCACGGGGCATCGCGATTGACGCAAGACATTGATATTGTCTATTGCCGCTCAGCGGAGAATATACAGAGACTGGTCGATGTGCTGGGGCCCTACGACCCATATATGCGAGGAGCGCCCCCGGGGCTTCCCTTTCTTTGGGATTCCACCACGATTCACCGTGGGCTCAACTTCACGCTCACGACCTCCCTCGGCGATCTGGATCTCCTCGGTGAGATAGCCGGAGGAGGTGGCTATGAGGAATTGCTTCCCCACACCATGACACTGGAAGCGTTCGGGATTGAGTGCTTATGCTTGAAGATCGAACCGTTGATTCGGGTCAAACGGGCGGCCGGACGTCCTAAGGATCTAGAGGCAATTGCCGAACTTGAAGCTCTTCTCGAAGAGCGAACTGAACGAGAGTGACACGACATCGGAGTCTTTCTGATCGCATCTGGAGTCGCGATATGAGTAATAACGAATCTGCAGCCCCGCTCGATTTCATCCGCACCCGAGTGGCCGAAGATCTGAAGACGGGCAAGTACGGCGGCCGCGTGCATACGCGGTTTCCGCCCGAGCCGAACGGGTATCTGCACATCGGCCACGCCAAGTCGATCTGCCTGAACTTCGGAATCGCCCGGGAGAACGAAGGGGGACTCTGCAACCTGCGTTTCGACGATACCAATCCGACCAAGGAGGAGCAGGAATACGTCGATTCGATCAAGCAGGACGTCCGCTGGCTCGGCTTCGATTGGGGCGATCGGGAGTACTACGCCTCCGACTACTTCGATCAGATCTACAAGTGGGCCGTGCAGATGATCGAGGGCGGCAAGGCCTACGTGTGCGATCTCGATGCCGAGCAGACTCGCGAGTATCGGGGCACCTTGAAGGAACCCGGCAAGAACAGCCCTTACCGCGATCGGTCGGTGGAAGAAAATCTCGAACTGTTCGAGAAAATGCGGGCAGGCGAGTTTCCCAATGGCGCCCGGACCCTGCGGGCCAAGATCGACATGGCCCACCCCAACCTCAACATGCGCGACCCGGTCATGTATCGGATCCTGCACGCCAGCCACCACCGCAGCGGCGATAAGTGGTGCATCTATCCGATGTACGACTTCACCCACGGCCAATCCGACTCGATCGAAGGGATCACCCATTCGATCTGCACCCTCGAATTCGAGAACCACCGCCCGCTCTACGACTGGTACCTCGAAACGCTCGGCATCTATCGCCCCCAGCAGATCGAGTTCGCCCGCCTCAACCTGACGTACACGGTGATGAGCAAACGCAAGCTGCTCACGCTCGTGCAGGAGAAACTCGTCGACGGGTGGGACGACCCTCGCATGCCGACGATCTCGGGCCTGCGCCGCCGAGGCTACACCCCTGAGGCGATCCGGGCCTTCTGCGAACGGATCGGCGTGGCTAAGTTCAACAGTACAGTCGACCTGGGGCTGCTCGAATTCTGCGTGCGCGAGGATCTGAACCGCCGGGCGCCGCGAGTGATGGCCGTGTTGAAGCCGCTCAAGGTCGTCATCGAGAACTATCCGGCCGGCCAGGTCGAAGAACTCGAGGCCGTCAATAACCCGGAAGACCCGAATGCCGGGACCCGGAAGATCCCCTTCTCGAAGGTGCTGTACATCGAGAGCGACGACTTCATGGAAGATCCGCCGAAGAAGTACTTCCGCCTGGCGCCCGACCGCGAGGTGCGCCTCCGCTACGGCTACTTCATCACCTGTACCGACGTGGTCAAGGACGCCGGCGGCGAGATCGTGGAGCTTCGCTGCACCTATGATCCCGAGACGCGAGGAGGCAACGCCCCCGACGGGCGCAAGGTCAAATCCACCATCCACTGGGTCTCAGCAGACCATGCGGTGGACGCGGAGGTCCGCCTCTACGAAACCCTATTCTGCGTCGAGGACCCGGACGAAGGCGACGACTTCCGCACGCACCTCAATCCGCAGTCCCTGGAAGTCGTCAGCGGCTGCAAGCTGGAACCGTGCCTCGCCCACCCACAGACCGAACTGCCCTACCAGTTCGAGCGGCTTGGCTACTTCGTGGCCGACTCGAAAGACTCGCGGCCGAAAAAACCGGTCTTCAATCGCACGGTTACGTTGCGAGACACCTGGGCGAAGATTCAGAAGCAGGAAGCGGGGAACGCCGGCTGATCCTGCGCTGTTGAAAAAGGGGGACTGGCTCCGCAACGTCTTGCAGCCCTGCAATACCGGACATACTGCCGGCTGCGGTGCCTGTCCCCCTTTTTCAACCGATCCATCCGGCTAACCCGCCTCGTACCGGCTGTCTACCGCTTCTCGGCGGGCTGGTCGGCTGGCGGTGGCGGGATGCCAGCCGGCCCGGGTCGCATTCCACGCGGCCCGTCGCCGGGTTCTCGCGGTTCGCCGCCGGGGCCCCGTCTAGGCCCGGAGGGGCCGTCGTGGCTCGGCGGTCCGTAGGGCGGCCTGGCGCTTCCAGGTGAGTGGCGGTCGTCGCGGCTGCTCCGCGCATCCCTGGGAAGCTTCGACTGAAAATAGGCAAACCGCACCCACTCGTTCTGCTTCTCTGCGGAGGGGAACTTCCTGAGATTCTCTTCCATGTCCACGGAAAGTGTCTTGCGGAATCGGTCCAGATCCTCCGCGGCAATCAGATTCTCGAACTCCGGTTGCCCGGTCTGGAAATGGAAGCCGATCATCCTCCGCAGACCGACCGGGATCTCCCGTTTCTTCGCCTCCGGCGGAATCTGCTCAAAGAACTTCCTGGCATTCGGCGACAGAAGTGCCTCCAGACTTGCCACGTCTTCTCCGTCAATCGGCATATCCTGCTTTGGGCCGGCCAGATACCATCGTACGAGGTAGATCCACCTGGACTTGACCTGCTCCGGATCGTCCGCGGGAGCCTTCGCCAAGCCCGCCTTCCACTTCGTTCCCTCTTCCCGAGGCAGCAGTTCCGCGAGCACCTCGGCACGGTCCGCCACGTAACGGCCCGCCCAGGTCTTCAGTGCGTCAGCATATTCCTTGACAGACGAACCAGACACGCCTCTTCCGAACCATCTCGTACCGTAGGGATTTCTTGCCATGTCCCAGAACCCGTCCCGGCGTCCGAATTGCCGGCGAGGAGAGGCCTTGTACGCCGCCACCTGCTCGATCCGTTCCGCCGGCAAGAGCCTGTCGAGGTGAGATAACTCGGGCGCTGAAAGCTTATCGCTCGCCCATTCGCAGTAGGCTTCCATCACCCGCTCCAACTCCTCGCGGTCTCCTTCGAGCTGGAGTGCTCCATGCAAATTGCGAAGCTCTTCCTGCTTCTCGTCGGACAGCTTGTCAAACCGCCGCCAATTGTCGGAGAGTTGCCTCTTGTCGCCCGGTGCCATGGCCTCAATCCGGGCGCGGTTCTTTTCATACTCCCGCTTGCCGGCAACACCGGCCCCAACCTCGCGATTCACAGCCGAAGGCCCGGCCGCAACGACCGGACTTGCCTCCCGCACCGTGCTGGCATCTTCAGTTTTTGCAGGGAAGAGTTGCCTGTCGCGGAGCAGCTTGAGGAACTCGATCGTGTCGATCAGTTGGTACTCGTCGAGCCGCTGCAGGACCGGCAAATCCTCGATCAACTGCCGGTTGGGGTCCGGCAGAAAGTACCAGGTTCCGGCGAAACCGGCAAAACATGCCAACACGATCGCTGCCAATCCGAGCAACCACTGCCGCCGCCGCCGCGCGGGACGCCTCCGCTCTTCCTCTTGGTGCTCTCTCTCTGCGGCCAAGGCCACCATCTCGATGGTGGTTCTGGTGAACTCCTGATCCACCTCGATTCGTTCCAGTTCGTCCAGAGCGTCCCAAGTGCGTTCCAGCCGGCTGAGTTGATCGCGCAGCGTTGAGTCCGAAGCAAGTTGCTGTTCGAGCCGGCGCGAGGACTCATCGTCCAGTTCGCCGTCGAGATAGGCAACCAACTGCTCGTCCATCGGTGCCGGCCCCTCGGTCAGGCCGGCGTCGTGCGGATTGTTTCCCATGGCCGAATGGCCTCAGCGAGTGTGAATCAGCTTGAATCGGCGTCGTCCGAAGTTTCGGGAGGACTTCCAAAATCGAAATAGGGTTCGAGCACTTCGCGCAAGTTGGTTCGGGCTCGGCTCAGCAACGACTTGATCGCCTGGACCGACATCCCCATGGTCTCGGCGATTTCGGCATAGCTCATTCCTTCGAACTTGCTCAACAAAACCGCCGCTCGCTGGCGCTCGTTGAGCGATTGAACGGCCATCCAGACGACGTCCCGCACTTCGGCTCGATCGAGCGCCCTGGCGGGAATCTGGCCGCTGGAAACCTGAGCCATCGCCTCCAGGGGCCGCACTCCCAGCGGGCCGCTGTCGCGACCTTCCAGATTGACCTCGTGCCGGCGCGAGCGGCTTCGCTGAGCGTTCTTCGCGACGTTGCTGGTAATTGTGAACAACCAAGTGGAAAACTTCGCCCCCGGCACGTAATCCTTGCGGGCACGCCAGACCCTCATGAAGACGTCCTGGGCAAGATCCTTCGCCAGCTCGTGGTTCCCCGTATGGTGCTCCAGGAACGTGATCACTCGGTTCTGATAGCGCAGCATGAGCTCCTCGAAAGTCGCGGCATTATCGTCGCGCACTTCGAGCATCAGGCGCACATCAGGATCCCGAAGAGCGTATCTCCGGGCGGACGATTCGCTGACAATCAACGGCGTCCCCGTCGGTGAAGCATGAATCGGTTGGGCTGGAGCAAGAACATCTCGCCACCTTCACTTAGTCTAGGTCAAGCGAGGATCTGCGACCAGCCGCCCGGGGTATGCCCTTCCTAACTCCTGTCAATAGAACCCCAACCCGGGCCACAAGTTTCTTGTGACAACAAGAGAGCGTCCCAAGGGCCTGCCAGCCGCCGATCCACCTATGTGTGCTGACCGCACATCTTTCCGAAAAGAACGGACTTTTCCGAGTTCAATCCACAAATCTGCTGCAAACGAAATCGGTATCCCCCAATACCGGGGGCTATCGTTGCACCCTCCCCGATGCTTGCCCGCCCGCCAGGGCCTTGATCTCGGACAAGGTTACGTAGTTCATATCTCCCGGTAACGAATGCTTCAGGCAACTGGCGGCCACGGCGAACCGGATGGCATCGGCCGGCCGGCCATACTCGTCGCTGTCCAAGGCGTAGAGCAACCCCGCCGCAAAGGAGTCGCCCCCGCCCACCCGATCGACGATATCGCGAATCTGGTAAGGCTGATACTCGCCTCGGTCATTGAGCGGCGCAAAGTGCGCCCGGTTGGCCTTGGCGTCGAAAAGCATGCCGCCCCAGTTGTTGTGGCTCGCCGAAACGCTCTCCCGCAGGGTGATCGCCACGAGCGAGACGTTCCCGAACCGTTCGCAGATCTTGCCTGCCACCTCCGTGTAGGCTTCGGCCTGGATCCGGCCCTGCTCCACCGCCGTGCCTTCGGCGCGAATGCCGAGCACGTCCTCAGCGTCGGCTTCATTTCCGATGACGAGATCGACCATGGGCAGAATCTGCGTCATGCACTGGTTGGCAAGGTCCTTGGACGACGTTCCCTCGCGCCAACGCCACAGTTTCTTGCGAAAGTTCAGATCGCACGAAACCTTGGCTCCTCGCTGCGAGGCTTTTTTCACAAGCTCCAGCGTGGAGAGAAAGCCGTTCTCGCTGATTGCCGGCGTGATTCCGGTCACGTGGACCCGGGTAACCCCCTCCAATGCTGCGTCGAAGCCGTACTCCTCGGGCCCGGCCAGGGCCACGGAACTGCCGGCCCGATCGTAGACCACCGTCGAACTCCGCTGGTTGGCGCCCGTTTCGAGATAATAGACGCCCAGCCGCCCCTCGCGGCGGAGGATGTGGCTCGTGTCGATGCCCAAGCTCCGCTGCCAGCCGATCAGGGCGTCGGCCATGGCGTGGTCGGGCAGCGCCGTAACGTACCGCGCCGGACGCCCCAACAAGGCCAGCGAGCCGCACACGTTCGCCTCGCCTCCGCCGAAGGTCACGTCCACCGAACCCGGCAGGCACTGCCGAAATCGCGCAAACCCCGAGGGGGCCACACGCATCATGATCTCGCCGAAACCCAGAATCATTGCTTGTCCCTCTCCACTTTGGCAGCAGACTACAGCGATCAGACGACGATCGAAACACACATTCTAGCACATCGAACCACCGGAACACGAGCGTCGTCCGCGCATCCCATTTGCCTGGGACGTGACTGCCCGGGAGGACAAGTGATCGGTCGGCACTCCACCTACACAGGCATTCTCACGCCTTGCGGATCTTTTCGCGACCTTCCGCCACGCCAACCGTGGCATTGCGCGAGTCGACAACCAGCGGGGAGTGATTGACGATGAACTGGTAGTCGTAGGCCGAATGGTCCGTCGCAATCAGCACGCAGTCTTGTGCGGCCAGAAAGTCGGGCGTCAACTCCGAACTGGCCATCGCCGGCAGATCGTAATGCCGCATCGAGGGAAGCGTGGGAACGTGCGGATCGTTGTAGCTCAGTTTTGCCCCGGCGGCCAGCAACAACTTCATCAACTCGAACGAAGGGCTTTCGCGAGGATCGTCCACGTCCTTCTTGTAGGCTACGCCCAAAAGGCAGATCTTGCTGCCGCGAAGCGGCTTGGAAACCTGGTTCAACGCCTCGGCGACCTTGTGGACGACATACTGCGGCATGCTCGTGTTGATCTCGCCGGCCAGTTCGATGAACCGCGTGTTCATCCCGTTCCGCCGCGCAACCCAACTCAAGTAGAAGGGATCGATCGGAATGCAGTGTCCGCCCAATCCGGGACCCGGGTAGAAGGCCTGATAACCGAACGGCTTGGTCTTGGCCGCGTTGATGACCTCCCAAACGTCGATCCCCAACCGGTCGAACAACACCTTGAGTTCGTTGACCATCGCGATGTTGACGCAGCGATACGTGTTCTCCAGGATCTTGCAGGCTTCGGCCGCCTCGCAACTGCTGACCGCCACGACGCGCACCACGGCCTTGCCGTAGAGCGATTCGGCCAGACGGCCACTGGCCGGCTCGATGCCGCCCACGACCTTGGGAATTCGTTCGGCCGAGAAATCGGGATTCCCCGGATCTTCGCGCTCCGGACTGAACGCAAGGAAATAGTCCTCACCTACGGTCAAACCGCTTTCGGCCAGGATCGGCAGCAGCACGTCCCGAGTCGTACCCGGGTAGGTCGTGCTTTCGAGAACGACGAGTTGGCCGGGCCGCAGGGCCGCTGCGATCGATCGCGCCGTCGACTCGACGTAGAAGAGGTCGGGATCCCGACTGTCGCTCAGCGGCGTGGGAACGCAGATCAGCAGGGCGTCGGCTTCGCCCAGCCGCGTCATGTCAGCGGTCGGCTCCAGGGAACCGTCGCCCACGCACTTGGCGATCCACTCAGAGGGAATGTGCCCGATGTAGCTCTTCCCGGCCAACAGAGCGTCGACCTTGGCCTGATCGACGTCGTAACCGAGCGTCTTGTAGCCGGCGGCAATGAACGCCCGAATCAAGGGCAGGCCCACATAACCGAGGCCGATAATACCGATCTTGGCAGACTTGTCGTCAATCGCTTGCTGGAGTTTCGTTTCCATCTGAGCCATGGTTTCCCATTTCCAGAACTGAGGGGAGAAGGAAAAGAAGAGGCGAACCCGTGCCGCAGCCGTTCAGTGCGGCCCTGAAAGAAGACCATTCTTCTGAGACTAGTCAAAACGGATAGAAACGCATCCGTCCGGAAGAGGACATCCGGCGAAATACCCGACCTGAAACGGAGATTCCAACGCTTTTTCCGGCCAGGACTACCCGATTTGCGGGGTAGCTGACGGGCCTTTCCGCCTGCCGACTTCAGGCAAACATCGCCTTGAACTGGCCGAACAGGTAGTTGCTGTCATGGGGACCGGCGGAGGCCTCCGGGTGGTACTGAACGCTGAACGCGGGCAGTCTCTTGTGGCGAACGCCTTCGATGGTGTTGTCGTTCAGATTGATGTGGGTTACCTCGAGGTCGTCGGGCAACGTGTCGCCGTCGACCGCGAAACCGTGGTTCTGGCTGGTGATCTCAACTCGCGTGCTCGCGAGATTCTGGACCGGCTGGTTGGCGCCTCGGTGCCCAAATTTGAGTTTGAACGTCTTGGCTCCGGCAGCCAGACAGAGCAACTGGTGCCCGAGGCAAATGCCGAAGATCGGCTTCTTGCCCAACAAGGTTCGGATCGTCTCCTGGGCGTAGACGATGGGCTCCGGATCGCCCGGGCCGTTCGACAGGAAGACTCCGTCGGGCTTCAGAGCCAACACATCGTCGGCCGTGGCCGTCCCGGGTAGGATCGTCACTCGGCATCCCATGTCGAACAGATGCCGAGCGATGTTCCACTTCATTCCGTAGTCGAGGGCAACCACGTGGGGGGCATCGCTGCCTGCGGCCACTCCCGGCGCCCCGTGCAGCTTGGACAAACGATTGAGCGGTTTTTCCCAGGCCGTGGCAATTTCGGGAACCACCTCGCGGACCAGGTCTCGACCGACCAGCCCCGGACTCGCCTTGGCCTTGGCGATCAGGCTGGCATTATCCAGGTCGGTCGTCGAAAGGACGCCGTTCATGGCCCCTTGAATCCGCAGTCGGCGGACCAGCGCCCGGGTGTCGATTCCCTCGATACCGACGATGCCGTATCGCGAAAGAAAGTCGTCGAGCCGGCCATTGGAACGGAAGTTGCTTGAGCGGCGGCTTCTCTCCTTGACGATGAATCCCGCCAGGTGCGGTTTCTCGTTCTCCACGTCTTCGTCGTTGACACCGTAGTTGCCGATCTCCGGATAGGTCATGGCGACGATCTGCCCGCGATAGCTCGGGTCGGTCAGGATCTCCTGGTACCCGGTCATCGAGGTATTGAAGCAGACTTCGCCGTCGACTTCGCCGTCGGCGCCGAACGCCTCTCCGGTGAAGACGGTGCCATCCTCCAGGGCAAGCTTTGCCGTTCGACTCATGGTCTCGTTCACAGTCTGGTAGTTGCGTCTTGCCGTCGCAGCGAAGCGATGACAACGCGGTGAGCATTGTGGTTTGTACGAACCGTTCGACCCGATGCAACCGTCGTCCAGCACTCCGCTAAAGTCTCGGCGTAATGAGACCCGATAGCTTCCTAACGGCTGTGGGTCTATGGACGAGACGAACTTCCTACTTCGCCTATCCATTCAGCCGATATTCCGAGGGCTCTCGTGCCGGCGATCGAGAGCCCTCACTTTTTCTTGTTCATTTTCATTGACATCGCCAGGGGAAGCGCATTCGAGGGAAGTTCGCCCCCGCTCTCGCTCACCGAACCTGACCGCGGCGAATGTAACCCCATATTCTACCGCGATCTGCGTCAGAGTGACAGTTCCCCCGTCGTTCCCGCAGGAGAACTGCAAAGTAGCAGGCACGCTCCGCCGTGCCGTCCGCAGAACTGCCGGAAATCAGGCTCGCCCGCAACAGCGGCCGATTTGCCGGACTGCTTGCCGGAGTCGTTCCTCGTTCTCGACCAGCGACATCCGCAGATACCCCTCGCCAGCCGGGCCGAACCCGCCACCGGGACTCACGGCCACGTCGCCTTCTTCCAGGAGTTTCATGGCGAAATCGAAGGACGACATTTTGGCAGCCCATTCCTCGGGCATTTTCGCCCACACGAACATCGTTGCCCGGGGACGCGTGATCGGCCATCCAAGCCGTTCGAGCCCGTCGCAGAGCACGTTGCGCCGTTTCTCGTAGATCTCGGCCTGGCGTTCCACGGCCGCATCCGTATGCCGCAGGGCCATGATCGCGGCAATCTGGATCGGCGTGAACATGCCGTAGTCGTAGTAGGTCTTGATCGTCGACAGGGCCCGAACCATCTCCGAGTTCCCCACGCAGAACCCCACCCGCCAGCCGGCCATGTTGTAGCCCTTGCTCATGGTGGAGAACTCGACCCCCAGATCCTTCGCTCCGGGGGTGGCCAGGAAACTGGGCGGCTTGTAGCCGTCAAAAGCCACATCCGCATAGGCAAAGTCGCTGATAACCAGAAGGCCGTTCTTCTTCGCCAGCTTAACCACGTCCACAAAGAACTCCGGCTCGATGGTCGTCGCCGAGGGATTATGGGGAAAATTGACGAGCAGAAGTTTGGGTTTCGGATAAAGGTGTTCGCAAGTGAAGGCGACGTTCGACAGATACTTCTCGGGGTCGGTGACGTCCAGGAGAATCTCGTTGCCGGCAGCCAGGGCCACGGCATAGACGTGGGCCGGATAGCTGGGGGCGGGCACAATGGCCGTGTCGCCCGGTCCCATCAGCGCCAGGCACATGTGGCTGAACCCGTCCTTCGAACCCAGGCAGACAATCGCTTCGCTCTCCGGATCGACCCGAACTCCGTAGTGCTTGAAGTACTTGCTGGCGACCTCCCGCCGCAGGCTCGCCAGTCCGAGGGCCTGGCTGTAGCCATGGTTCTTGGGGTCCCGGGCCGCCTCCGCCAGCTTCTCGATGACCAAAGGCTCCGGCGGGTCGGAGGGGTTCCCCATCCCCAAATCGATGACGTCGTCGCCCGCCCGGCGCTTTTCGTACATCATCTTGTTGATCCGGGCAAACAGATAGGGGGGGAGCCGCCGCACCCGGTCTGCCACCGGAATGGTGAACTGTCGGCCAGGACTGGACGGCTGAGGTTCGTCGCTCATGGGTTGTCGCAGACTTTGAGACGAAGGGCGTTTTGGACGAAATCACGCATAATACTGCATGATGAAGCATAGCAGGAAGACTGTAAAGTGGCCCGAACATCGCCACAGGAGAACTGCAAAGTAGCAGGCACGCTCCGCCGTGCCGTCCGCAGAACTGCCGGAAATCCCGATTTTCCGCGAACGGCGCTCGGAGAGTGCCTGCTGCTTTTCTTGCCACAAGAGGACTCTGCAGTTTTCCTGAACATTGCCAAGATCCGCCCCTCGGTCCCGTCCCGGAGGAGGGGGGGCAAGGGATCAGAACATCTCCGGCGGTAGCGCGAAGGCGTCGTTCAGTGCGTCACCAAAAGAGAGCAGCCAACGTTCGTCGCCCGACTGGAGTACCACCTCCGTCTCTTCCATGTCGACGACTCGGCCGATTTCGGTGAAGGGGGAATCGAACGGGCGGAATTCAAGCGCGTTGCCGGCAACGCTCAAGGTCGGCTCCCAGATCCGGTCGGCCCAGGCGACGAGGACCGAGCCGCTCTCGATCTCTCCGATCGAGCCGATCTCGCTCCGCGTGCCGTCGAAGGTGATCGCCTCGAGATCCTCGACCCGGCAGAGCTTGCGGAGGGTGTCGCCCGTCTGCACCAGATGATCGTCGCGCCGCAATTTCATCACGGCCCCGGTCGTCCGCAACGTGAACCAGGCCTGCGGCTCGTCGCCCACATAGGGCACCGCCGTCAGGTACGTGTGACTGACCGGATCGACCGAGCCGCCGCCGCCCGCCGAAAACAGATTGCGGTCGGGAATCGTCTGGTAGTCGTCCAACGACATGGAGGCCAGCCGGTAAGCGCGCCCCGTGCCGAGCCGGTCCGGCCGGTTCGCTCCGGGCAGAATCAGCGCTTCGATCACTACGGACAGGTCGAGCATTCCGCCTCTCCCCACCGGCGTCATGCTGATCGACGTGATCTTGTGAAGATGGCCCGCGTTGTAGAACTCGTAAAGAAACTCGGTCAACTGATCGAGCGTTCCTCGCCCTCGCATCGAGAAGTTCATCGAATAAAACGCCCCGCGACGAACGGGTTCCGTGGCGTTGACCTGCCGCCCGGCGATCCCCACGTATTCCCCCACTTCGAGCAGCCAGGCCCGATAGAGCGATTGGGCCACCTCGGAATTGGTCGGCAGCGACTGGGAATACCAGTAGCGGAGCCACGGAATCTCGCGCTGGGCCCTGGAGATATACTTCTGATCGTATTCCTTAATCCGATTCTGCAAAGCAACGATCTGGGTCTTGCGTTGCTGCTTGGGCTTCTCGATCCAGTTGGTGAGCACCCAGTCGCCCGCATAGAACACGGCGATCAGGCCGAGTCCGGCCAGAAGCAGGCGTTTGCGGCGATTCTTGTTCACGGCCTGCCTCCTTGCTGGGTGTTCGCCTGTGTCACGGCCGCAGTTGTCCCGCTCGCTTGATTCTGGGAACCGAGGGCCACCTGCGGAGACGCCGCGCTGCGCGACTGGAAACTCGCTGCATAGGCCGCCGCGATGCGCGGGGCAACGGTCATCGACGTTTCGAACGACCAGGCCAACTCGCCGCTCTGGCCGCGCTCCTGAAGCCGCTGACTGCGAACGTCGTGAAACGAATCTCGCATCTCCTTCTCCATGCCGACGATGATCTTCAGATCGCGCGCCAACCCGCTGAACGTCACGGCCCCGCCTTGCCCGCCTCGTCCGGGCGCAAGATTCATCCGCAGGATGACCATGTCCTGGCCCTTGGGGAATCGCAACGACATGTCGCGCATCTCGTCGAGCCAGTTGACCTGCGCGCCCTGCCAGGCCCGGATCGCACCCGCAATCTGAATCTGGCTCGCCGCTTGCTGGGCGAGTTGCCTGCGCTCGTTGTGTTTTTGGGTGAGCGCCGTCACCGTCGCGTCGAGCTTCTCCAACTCGGTCGACTGCTCGTCCCACATGTACAGCCCGCCAATGATCAGCAATCCGGCCACGGCGGCATAGAGCCGGCGGCGATTCGGCGGCTTGGGAACTTCTCGCGGATTGAGGAAATCGATGGCGTGCCGCCCGCCGCAAGCCTCGTCGAGCAGCATTCCCAGCAGGGAAGCAAACGATCCCGGCTCGCCGGGCATGGCCTTGCGGGCAATGTCGACGGCGTCGAACGGATCGAACTCGACCACCGGCATCTCGAACTGTTCCGAAGCGCCGGCTACCAGGCCCGGGTGATCCCCTGGCGATCCGCACAAGCAGATCCGGCCCACGGCCTGATCGCCGATCTGCTGCTGCATGGCGACGGTCAGGGTGCGTCCGATCTCGGCCAATACCCGCCGATCCGTCTCGTCCTGGTCGTCGCTGTGAGGGATTCGCGCCGTCCGCGTGAACACGATCTTCCCACCCGCCACGACCGTCAGATCCACTTCGTCGCCCACGAGGTTGACCAGCAGACTCGCCTGCCCGTCGGCGGCCGGTTCGCTGCGCAAGAACAGCGAGGCCGAGGCGTACGGCCGCATGAGCATTCTCGCCGGCTTGATACCCGCCGCGGCGCAGGCCTGCTTGATGTCGCGCATGGCGTTCGGGGCCAGCGTGGCCACGAGCACTTCACGCGGCTGCCCGGGATCGTCGGTCTGGGGCAGAAAGTCGAGGGGCGTGTCCTCGGTAACCGACGGCGATTCTCGCATCGCCTGGTTGAGGACCAATTCGGGTAGTTCGGCGTCGCTGGCAGGCGGCAACGTGAGAGTCATCGTTTCGATGCTGGCACGATCGACGCCGACCAGGGCCGGAAGACGCGACGCCTTGCGGCCCAGCTTGGCACGCAGCGTGGCCGCCGGATCGGGCCGCGGTTCCGGATCGTCTTCGCCCTGCGTCATCACCATGGGCACGGCCGAGGCGGCCAGGACCTTCACCGTCCGCCGCCCGGTCACCGCAAGCACATAACGCAATTGATGGCGATCCCAATCGAGCGCCAGGATCTTTCCCATGGGTTGCCTCTACGGTTGCACCCTATACTGCTCTATCTCGTGTGCCACTGCTTGCTTGCCAAGCAGTGCTCGACCCGATGTCTATGACAACACTGCTTGGCAAGCAAGCAGTGGCACACACCACCTTGTTCTCTCACCCCTACTCCCACTCCGCGGCCTCCAGCGGCTTGGGGGCTTCCAACGGCTCGGGAACCCCGGCCGTCGTGCCGCGCAGGGCGTCGATGGAAAAACCGCGGCCCAGGAGCCGCAGGTCCTTATAGTATACTTGCCGCGCCGGCACGGAGGTAGCATCGATCACCACCTCCGCACGGCTGACCGGGCCCTGTTCATCGAAGAAACCGACGATCTGGGCCCGATAGACGTCGCCCCCGCAGGTCACGTAGGGGAGCAGACTCTTCATCTGCGCAAGGTCGACCAATCCGTCGGCGAGCAGCCACGTGGGATGGCGCCGGCTCTCGCCGTCGCCCGACGAGGCCACCTGCCGCTGCGTCGTGATCCGCCGCGCGAGTTCCTCGGTGACTCCCGGCACGGCCACGAGCACGTCTTCCGAAGCCTCCAGCAAGTTGATCCGCCCCCGAATCACCCGATCGCCGCCGATGCTCACCTGATCCAGCAGCGCGGGCAGCGTTTCGCGAAACACCTGGCTGTTTGCCGTCATGGGACTGCGAATCGTCTGCCGGGTCCGTGCCTCGTCGGAGGCCCGTATCTCGACGGCCGCCCCCAGCAGATCGAGCACACTGGCAAACGGATACCGCCCACGCACGCTGAAGTCCAACTCGACTCGCGAAAGCGAGACGTTCCTCCCCGGACTCGATTCGGGATTTACCTGGCGATACTGCCGGCAGAGGATGATGAACTTAGCCAGATCGGCATCGACGACCTTTGCCAGTTTGGCGTGGAGCGACGCCAGGTCGCGCTCGTTCAAGTCGATCTTGGGCCCGCCGTCGGGGTTCAGGTTCTTCTCCGCGCTGAACACGGTCAGCAACATGCTCCAAGGGATCTCCGCCGCGCCGGCCGACGATAGCGTGCCGCTCGACGCCTGCGATTGCTCTCCCGCATCGATCTGGTAGTTGCAGTTCTCGTCGGCGCCGAACAGCAAGTCTCGCGTCACGTCGCGCACCAGCAGCAGTTCTTCCAGCGAAGTCGGCTCGGCGTTCCGCGGACCATAAGGTACGTTCAACCCTGCGTAGTACGATGCCTCGGCGCCGAATTGGCGCGCCGTCGTGTCGCGGTCGACCCAGTCCAGAATCGCGTCGGCGATCGACTGCGACATGTTGGGCAGGGTCATCAAGGCCGCCCTGGCGGAGCCCGGCACGCGCTCGTCCCACTCGGGCAGCACGGCCAGATTCAGCCGGGCCGACTCGTTCGACATGCCGAAACGAATTCCCGTCACGCGATCGTCTTCGATCTTTGGCGCAACAATGCTGAACCGCGTTCGCCGCCCCGTGTCGTCGTCCATCACGACCACACCGCGGAACTGGCTTTCGTCCGACGCCGATCGGTTCGCCCGAATTGTGGAGGTCGCCGGCTTGGACTTCTGTTGAAGGTGAGCGCACATCATCTCCGCGCCCGAGCCGACGGCCATCTCGACCTGCAACTCGTCTCCCCGGAGCCGTACGGCCTTGTGCTCCGTCGACATCAGGGCCACATAACTCAACCCCGCCAGGCTCAGTAGCGTGACGAAGATGACGACGATGAACAACACCATGCCGCCACGGCGCATACGCTTCACGCGCAGTCGCTTGCCGCGCCCGGCAGGCAGGCCGCCGCATTTCCCGGAATTGAGTTGGCGATCGGTTCCGGCCATCATTCGTTTCTCATCCACTGGTCGGGAGCAACGCGGCGGCCTGGCTGCTTCGGCTTGGCCGGTTGCAGAATCACTTTGGCGAGCGGTGCGGGAGTTGCCAGCGTCGGCGTTTCCAAGGTCGGCGCCGCCTGCCGCCGAACGGACTTGCGCTCCTTCATGAGCGGCGAATTCGGCAAGTGAACGACCACGCGGTGCATGTGAAGCGTGGGCTGCTTCTTTGGGGCGTTCACGGCGACTGCCTGCTCCACGACCGGCTCCACTGCCTGCTCGTCCAGTCCGTCCGGAGCCTCCTCTTCCGCTGCAACCGATTCCGCCGCCGACTCGTCCGGCGACCCTTCAGAGACGACGACAAGCGTTTGCCCTTCCGCCTCCATATCCGCGGCGCCGGCGGTGCCGCGGAATGCGTCCGCATCCGCCAGCGACACCACCGCCAATCGCATCTCCACGGCCACGGGCAACCCTTTGCGGGCCAGGCTGTCCCACGATTTGCGCCACCTCGAACCGTCGAAATAGCGGAATCGCAACGACACGACCTCCGGAGCCCACATGACCGAACTGTCGGCCCCCACTTCGAGAAGCTGATCGAACGTCGACGCGGCGGCAACCGCGGGCACTTCCTCGGTGGGCGTTTCATCGGACAGCGAAACGTCGGCAAGCTCCGTCGCTTCAGCCGTATCGAGCGGCTCGGGCGTCTCGAAGTCCAATTCCCGCCGAGTCAAACCGATCCGCGAGTCGGGCAACGTGCTGTCGAGCGAAGCCGAGTTGAAGAAACTGTAATAGACGGTCCGCAGTTCGGGAGCTTGCAGCTTGCGAGGCTCCGTCGTGTCGGCCATCTCCTCGGCGGTCGGCGTGGGCGCGATCTGGAAGGCCGGGATCTGCAGCACGTCGATCCGCAGTTCGGTGGCCGTGCCGAACAGCCCGAACCGCCGCGCCCCGCTCGGCCCCCGCGACTTGGGATCCACGAAAACCGGGTCCTGGATCGCGCCGACCAGGTCGTCGGAGAGCTGCTGCGACAGGGTGCGAATGAGTTGGATCTCCTCCGTCTGCGTCTCGCCCCGCTCAAACATCTTCCGATAGATGAACAACACCTGGTAGACCGCTCCCATCAACACCGCGACCAGCAGCGTGGCAATCACGATCTCGAGCAGGGTAAACGCCCGCCGAGGAGCATGAGGTCGTACGGTGTACGAGTTTCGCAGCGTCATGAGGTTGTTCTCAATACGTTCCATTCTCCGGTCCCCAAGCTCCAGCGCGGGAATCTCAGATCTCCGGTATCGGCTCATCGAACATGGATGGTTCCGCGGGCAAAGGAGGCTCTTGCGGCATCATGAATTCATCCGGCGGCATCGGCTCCTGGGGAAGAGGCGGTTGGCCCGGCATCGCCGGCTCTTCAGGAAGGGGCGGCTCGACAGGCATCACAGGATCGTCGAAAAGTGAAGGCTCCGCCGGCACGTCAACGGGAACCGGCGTGTCGCCGACCGACGAACTCTCCGGCGATTCCGCGATCTCGGGATCGGCAATCCAGCGAACGAGCGTAAACCGTTTCCCCGCTCCAACCGCTTGCTCCGGCGCGCCGGACGCTTCCACAGGCACTTCCGCCGACTCATCCGACGCCGATTCCGCCAACTCGTCGGACGTCGATTCCGCCGACAGGTCCGTCGAAAGTTGCGTCGATTGTTCCCTCTGCCGTTCCGCCGCCGTCACTTCGATCGCCAGCAACCCCGGGCGGCTCGCCGATCGGACCTTGACGGTCAGGCCCCAGCCGGGCAGCTCGCGGATGCGTTGAGCCGTCACTTCCTCGATCGGGCGGGCGCCGGCAAGCATCTCGTTCATCCGCGCCTGGCACGCCAATTGGGCCGCGGCGTATTGCCGGGCCGCGTCCATGTGCGCCGTCCCCACAAAGGAAATGTGCGAGAGCACAATCACACTGCCCAGCAGCACGGTCGTGGCCAGCATCACTTCCAGCAGAGAAAAACCGCGGCGGCGAGACGGCTTCATGGCTGGGCCTCCACCGGCATCGGGCCAAGCTGCCCTCCCATGGAGACGGTGCCGGTCGACGTCGGAGCGGCTTCCTCCAGGTTCTCGGACAGCAGTTCGCCGTCGCCGAATTCACCCTGTTCGGTCGCCGGTTCGATGCGACTGGCCGGGCCCACACGTACGGTGCCCGTCAAGCCGCGGAGACTCACGTCGACGGCATAACGCCGGCCGTCGGTCACCCGAATTCTCGCATTGGACGAGCGTCCGTTGGGATAGAAGAGAATGGGTTCGGACCAGGTCTGCCGCTCCGTCAGTTCGGCCGTGCTCAGTCCGGCAAGCCCTTCTTCCTCCTCCCCCGCGGCCGGCTCCTTGGCGACCTCCTGCCCGGCAAACACCATCCCCTGGGGCAGATACCTCTCGTAGGCCGCGGTATCCGTGACCTCTGCTCCGCTGATCGGCTCGGACTCGCCGCTCTCGTCGCTCATCTGTTCGAGGGCCGACTTGAGCACCGCGGGACCGGCCGCTTCTTCTTCCTTGGGACGCACCTCGAAGAGACCCGTGCCCGGCTGGAACCGGAACTCCTGCGGCCTTCCCGATTCGATCGCCCGCAGCCTCGCCTCGCCCAATTCCGTTCGCACCTGTTTGGCGGCGTCCTGGACCCGGCTGCGGTTCAGAAGCCGCTCGAAGGAGGGCCAGCTCATGCCCGCGATGAGCGCCAGGATCGCCACGACCGCAAGCAACTCCAGGAGCGTGAAGCCGCCGCGCACCGAAGCGACGCTCGAGAGGCAGGGCAGTCGGCGAACCATCGAATACTTGGAGGAGTATTGGAATGATGGAATATTGGAATGGTGGATCACGGCAACCGCGGCATGGCGCCATGCTGCTTCAGACCGGCAACTCCGGTTCTCTGCATCATTCCATGGTTCCATCATTCCATCATTCCGTGAGAACGCAACTTGATTGCACGCGCGTCTCGCTTGGAAGCGGCAGGTCAATTCCCGAATCTCACGTCTCCAAACGGCGCAGGGCCCCACCGAGGAACCGATCCTCCGTGAGGCCCTGATGTGAACGCATGTATTCTAGAAGTTGGACGGCGGTTGTTGCCCACCCATCGGCGCCGGACCGCCCATCGGGGCGGGACCGGGAGTCCCGCCCATGGGACCGGTCCCCATCGGCGCCGGCCCGGGGACGCCTCCCATAGGTCCGCCCATCGGATCGGCGCCTCCGCCCAGCGGCGGCATGCCGCCCGGTCCCGGCTGACCGCCCATCGGACCGGTTCCCATGGGGTCCATTCCCATCGGGTCCTGCCCCATGGGGGGCTGGCCGAGCGGATCCTGACCCATGGGATTCTGCCCCAGCGGATCTTGCGCCATGGGGTCCTGGCTGAGCGGGTCTTGGCCCATCTCGCCCGTCCCCGTTCCGGCCACGGTCCAACTCACGATGTCGTCCTCCGTGCCGTCCATGTTGTCGGGGCCGTAGGACCAGATGTCCGGTCCGGGGCCGCGTCCGCGACTCGGCGGAAACGCATAGCCGTAGGGGATTCCCCAAGGATCGAGGGGAACCGAATCGCTGTCCAGGTACGGACCGTCCCAGCCCCGCTGGGTACCGCCCGTTTCACCCATCGCCGGCGGAGCGATCAGGGCCTGCAAGCCCTGCTCCGTGGCCGGGTAGCGGCGGCAATCGGCGTTGTAAAGGTCCAGCGATTTCTTCAGGCTGCCGATCTGGCTCTTGGCGACCGAAATGTCGGATTTGCCCAGGAACTTCAGGACGCGCGGGGCGACCATCGCCATCAGCAGCACGAGAATCGCCAAGACGACCAGCAGTTCCATCAGCGTGAAACCGCGTCTCTTGATGGATTCAACAGAACGTTGCATTTCTCTTCCTCCCATGAAAACGGCTTTCTATCCCATCGTGGTGCTCATCTCGAAGACGGGCAGCAACAGGGCTACCATCACGAACAAAATCACGCTCCCCATGACGAGCAGCATGATCGGTTCGATCAGGCGGACCATCACGTCGAGCTGTTGCGCCGTCTTGCGGTCGATCGTGTCGGCCACGTTGACGAGCACATTATCCAGGTTATTCGATTCTTCGGCAACGCTGATCATGGCCATAATCGGCCGCGGGATCAGCCCGCACTCGGCCAGCGGCTTCGACAGCGTGTCGCCCGAAGAAATATTCTCCGCCGATGCGGTGATCGCCTCGGCCAGCACCTTGTTCCCCGTCGATTCGGAACTGATCTCCAGCGCCCGCAGGATCGGCACGCCGTTCTGCAGCAGCGTTCCCAGGATCCGGCAGAACCGCGACAAGGCCGAACTGAGAAAGATCTGACCGAACAGCGGGATCCTCAGTTTCCACTTGTCCACGAACATTCGCCCGCGGGGCGTCTTGATCAGGTTCCACACCCAGACGCCCAAGGCCGCGATCCCTCCGCCGACAAATACCCCGTAACTGCCCAAGAAATGACTCGTTCCAAGCAACAGGATGGTCGGCAAGGGGAGCCCGCCCCCCTCGCGCTCGACCCGTTCGAACAGCGTGGCGAATTTGGGCACGAAGAACACGATCAGAATGACGACGACTATGGTTCCCGCCACGGCCAGAAAGGCCGGATAGGTCATCGCCCCCACCACCTTGTTCTTCAACTGCTCCTGCAATTCGAGAAAGTCCGCCGTTCGTTTGAGCGCGTCTTCCAGGAACGCGCCTTCCGAACCGGCACGCACCACGCTGACGGTCAATTCGTTGAACACGTCCGGATGGGAAGCAAAGGCGACGTCGAGCGATTCGCCCTCCGAAACCTGATCGCGGATATCGGCCAGCACCTCGCCCATGGTGGGATGGGTCGCCTGTTCGGCAAGAATCTCCAGGCTGCTGAGCAGCGGCACGCCGTTCTGCAGCAGATCGGCCAACTGGGTCAGCGTGGCCGCCTGCACCGAGGCGCCCACCCGCTTCTTGAACCCCAGCCGGAACTGCCCCGCCTCCGCGTTCTCCACGTGGATCGGATAGAGCGACTTCTCCGCCAGCAGCGCAAGGGTCTCCCGCTTCGTCCCGGCACTGATCGTACCCGCGACGTTCTCGCCGGAAAGCGTTCGTGCTGTGTAGGAGAATTCAGGCATCAATCGGCCTTCGTCACCCGCAAAACCTCGTCCACCGTGGTGGCACCCTGAATCGCCTTCAACCAGCCGTGGGAGCGGAGGGTTCGCATGCCGCTGCGGACGGCGGCCTGTTTGACAATATGCGAGCCGGTGCGCTCGCTGGCCAAGGCACGGATCTCGTCGTTGGCGATCAGCAGTTCATAAATTCCGCGTCGGCCCGCATACCCCGTTCCGCGGCAACTGCGGCAGCCGTTGGCCCGATACAACTGACCGCCGGCCGTTTCCATGAACTCCTCCCAGGGGAAGTCGTCGGGCAAATCTTCGCGCCGCGGAGCGTATTGCTCGCGGCATTCCTGGCACAGGGTCCGCACGAGCCGCTGGGCCATCACGCCTTCGACCGTGCTGCACACCAGGAACGGCTCGACGCCCATGTCGGCCAGACGCATAAACGCGCCGGAGGCGTCGTTCGTGTGCAGCGTGCTGAACACCAAGTGGCCCGTCAGCGACGCCTGCACGGCGTTCTCGGCCGTCTCCAAGTCGCGGATTTCGCCCACGAGCACCACGTCCGGATCGTGACGCAAAATTGCCCGCAGGCTGGCCGCAAACGTCAAACCTACCTTCGTATGAACCTGAATCTGGTTGATCCCGTTGAGTTGATACTCGATCGGGTCTTCGGTGGTGATGATCTTGGTGTCTTCGCTCTTGATCTCGTTCAGGGCGCTGTAGAGCGTCGTCGTCTTTCCCGAACCCGTCGGCCCCGTGACCAGAATGATCCCGTGAGGCAGACTGATCAACTTGCCGAATTGGGCATAGATGTCCTCGTCCATGCCGATCCCGCGGAGCGAGAAATTCATGCGGTCCTTGTCCAGAATACGCATGACCACGCCTTCGCCGTGGAGCATGGGGATGATGGAAAGACGAATGTCGACCTCGCGCCCTTGCACCTTGAGCTTGATGCGGCCGTCCTGGGGAACCCGCTTCTCCGCAATATTCAGCCGGGCCATGATCTTCAACCGGCTGATGATCGCCGACTGGAAGCGGTTGATCTCCGGGGGCATCGGCTGCTTCTGAAGCACGCCGTCGATCCGGTAGCGGACCTTCATCCCCTCTTCCTGGGCCTCGATGTGGATATCGCTCGCCCGGGCCTCGATCGCCTCGGTCAGAATCTCGTTCACCAGGCGAACCACCGAGGCCTCCTGGGCCATCTCGGAGGCTTCGGAATGGTCCCATTCCAGATCGTCGAGCACCTCGACGCCGGCCTCCCGGTCCTCGCTCTGGGCCAGCAGCCCGTCGACCGTCTCCGCCCCCACGCCCAGATGGGCCTTGACCAGTTTCGCCAGTTCCGAGGGGATCGCCACCACCGGCACGATGCTGAGCCCCGTGGCGGCCCCCACCGCGTCGAGCGCGTGCAGGTCGAAGGGATTGCCGATGGCCAGCACCAGCGACTGGCCGTCCTGCTCAATCGGGAAGACCATGTGGCGGTGGATCAGTTTGATCGGAAACCGACGCAGCACCTCGAGATCGGTCTTGACCTTCGTCAGGTCCACCATCTCCATGCCAAGGGCCTGCCCAACCGCCTCCAACGCAGCCTCTTCGCTGTCGAAGCCCAACTCCCTGGCGACCTGCTGGAGACCCCCGTCCTGAACCTGCGCTTCCCTCGCAATCTTCAGCTTGCGAGCATCCAGAAAGCCCTTCTCGCCTGAGGCCTGGGATCGGATCATGATGGATTGGCGGGGTGAACAGGTTTCGTCGAACGGCGCCGCCACAGGCGGCGCAACACCGATCGTTTCGCGATCGTCGCTCTAAGAGCGACTGCGAAACACATCTGTAACCGGCGCTCCCGAATTCGAGGTGGGAACGTTGAGGCGGGCAAGGTTTGGGCGGGAGGGTTGACGGTGGGGCGCTCGGCCATGTTAAAATGCAGATGTATAGCGTTCATTTTAGTTTACACGCATTTCCCGTCAACACCGATCGCCCCGCCACCGTGGCATCCGCCCTGCCGAGAACCGTAGTTCTCTGTTAGGCTCAAGTCTCGGCCCCGCATCCATAATCCCCCCAAAATAGCGTTATTCCGGCAATCGCGTCTCTCCCACCTGCCGAGGCATGAGTATGGCGACCTCCAAGAAACGCGAAGACCGCGAGCAGCATCCGGCGCGATCCGACAAGGATCCTGCAGACAAGCCCAAGAGTTCAGCCGGTCGGAAAGTCGTCCTGCTTCTGCTCCTGGTTGCCGCCATTGCCGTTTTCGCCCTCGATTTTCTCCCCGAGGAAGACGCTGAAACCAAGGTGGTGGGCCCTGCGAAGCGGCACAAGGCCCCCGTGCAGAGCCCCGCACAACCCCAGGGTCAGCAGCCAGCCACACCCCAGCAGCGTGAGCAGCCGAAAACGTCGCCCACCCCGCCCCCTGCCACCCCTCCGAGGTACGAACGCCCTTCGGAGACCATCTTGGTTTCGAGTTCGCCTTCTGATGCGCCCGTACCGGTCGAGACCGCACTCGTCGGGGCGGCCGAACCCCCGGCCGTGGCCCCGGCCCCGGAGGGAACCCCTGCCGGCGGGAAGCCCCCCGAGCAGGCTTCTCCCACACCGGCGCCGGCCGAAACGGTCGCCGTAGCAGCGCCTTCGTCGGACAATCAGGCCGCTGCGGCCGAGCCGAAACCCGTGGTCAAAGCGGCCGCCGAAACCGAGACGCCCGCGGCTCCCGCCGTGACCGAAACGGCGCCGCCGGCGCCCTCCCCCGCAGAAACGCCCCAGTTGGTGGCGTCCAGGACTCCGGCGCCGCCCGTCCCGGTGCAAGAGAATCCGGAACCTGTGATCGTCGCGGACAAGGAAGAGCCTTCGCCCCAGCCTGTCGCCAGACCGCTGCCCGAGGGACCGATTCCCCCTAAAGTCGGCCGCTACGCCCAGCGGATATTCGACCGCTACGATGCCAACGGTGATGGAGCGATCGACGCGACCGAACGGCGCGACATCCAGGGCGACCCCGCCACGATCGACTACAATGCCGACGGCAACATCCGCTTCGAAGAACTGGCCGCCTATATGGCCGACTACGGCCGGCATCGGCGTATGCGTCTGACCGGCTCGATGGTCGAGGAGGCCGTTGCCGAACTGCCTCCCCTCTACATCCCCACCGCCGAACTCGACGCCATGGCCGCAGCTCAGGCTGCCGCTCAGCAAGCAGCTCAACAAGCACAGGCCGTGCCCGTCGCTCTTGCCGCCGAACCTGCCAACGCCGATTCGACGGCCCATTCGGAGGCCGAGAAGGCCGATGACGGCGCGAAAGAGGCGGACGAAACCACGGGCTCTGAACAGCCCCAACCGGCAACAAGTCCAGCGAACTCCAAGCGGTTCGTCACACCCAAGTCGCGACTGGCCGGACTCCCCGAATGGTTCCTTGCCCGGGACGCCAACGGCGACGGCCAACTCACCGCGGCCGAGTATGCCCCCAATTCCGAGAAGAGCGCGCTGGCCGACTTCGCCCGCTACGACCGCAATAACGACGGCGTGCTCACTCCCCAGGAATGCCCGAAGAAAAAATAGGCCTGTGATGCGTTCCAGGCTTGGCCGGTCGCACGCGCCGAGTGCGACCGTGTGTGGTTCCAGGAAAAAGGTGACAGTCACCTTTTGTGCGAAGCACCCGAAGGGCCGTTCCGGCAAAAGGTGACTGTCACCTTTTTCCTCCTGGAATCACGCAACCTTATCCCGTGGAGAAGAACATGTCGAGCGTTGCACCCGTACTCCGCCAATTCGCCGTCGTCTTCGTTCTGTCTGGGCCGATCGCCTTTGGGGCAGAATCCAAGACGAGCGTACTTCTCCCTCTGAACGGTACCGAACAAGTCACCGCGACGTATGAGCAGAAGGATGCCCAACGTTTTCTCGAAAACGCGTCCGACAAGGCTGACACCGTCGACGGCAACGGCGCCCTCCACTTCGGCGGCACCTCGCCGACCCGCAAGGGGAGCAAGTACTTCGGTGTCAGGCTCGCCTTGCCCGCACCGATCGACCTGACGAAGCATAGCGTCCTGTTTCACGCCCGCACCAATCAGCCGGGCACGACGGCGGCACTCTACGTCCGGGCCTACAACCGGGGCGAAAAGGAACCCGCCCTGAGCTACAACTCCTGGGATGCACAACTCACCCAAGCCTGGCGCGAGTTCCGACTCCAGCCGGGCCTCTCAATGACCGGTCTGGCCTGGGAGAAAAGCGTCGTCGCCGATCGCACGCCGGCGGCCGTCGATCGGTTCGAGTTCATCATCGGCACTCGCGAAAACAACGTGCCGGTCGACATGCTGCTCGACAACGTCCGTATCGCCCCCAGACTGATCTCGCTCCAGGAACTCCAGTCGGTTCACCCCAGCAACCCCGATACGCCGCTCGTGGCGGACGGCAAGGCGGTCGTGACGATTCTCCACCCCGATACCGAGGCCGGACGCCGGGCAGCCGCGGCCGTGGCGGCAAGCATCGCCGATCGCACCGGCGCGGCCCCGGCCGTTCGAGCCGCCGCCGAAGCCGATCGAATGCCCGGCGGGCCGGCGATCCTCCTGGGCAACGTCGACAACAACCCGGCCATGTTGCTGCTCTATGCCCGCTACATGACCCCCGCCGACAGCATCTGCCCCGGCGCCGGCGGTGCACTGGTGCACACGATCTGCGATCCCTTCGGGCGCGGGGCAAACGTCGTTGTGGCCGGCGCCACCGACGACGCCGGCCTGGACCGGGCCGCCGAAGTGCTCTCGGGCGTCATCCGCCGGCAGGACAAAGCCGCCTTGCTCACGCTGCCGCGCCTGTTTGAACGGCACTACGGCGAGTCGTTCCTCAAGCGATTCGCCTGGGCCGACGACGAACCGGCCGCCAATCGGCTCGAGCGCGGCCTGCAGGACGGGCAAAAGGCCCTCGACGAAGGACGCCATTGCTCGGTCGCCAGCGTGCTCAGTTCCGTCGCCAATCGCTACCGATTCACCGGCCACAGCGTCGAGGCCGAGTTGTTTGTCAAGCTTTGGGATCTCTACGCCGAAAGTGCCGTGGCCGATCCGCGCAAGTACGGCGGGCCGTGGGGATTCGACAGCGATTTCCCATCCCTTCAGGTCGTCACCGGCTGGGACCTGATTGAAGACGACCCCGCGCTCTCCGGCGACGACCGCTTGCGGACCACCAAGAACATGGGCCGGTGGCTCACCGAAGCGGTCGTCCCCAAGTGTGCCGGTGCCGCCACGAGCACTCACGTTCCCCATAACCACCAGACGTTCCCCGGGCTGGGCGCTCTGGCGGCCGGACTCTATTTGACCGCTCATTATGATACGGTCGAAGGCCGGGTCTGGCTCGACATCGCCGACCGCATGTTCACCCGCCAGACCGGCTACTTCAAACCCTACGAAGACTGCAACGGCTACCAGTGGCTCACCAACGGGCACCTCATGCGATACTGCGTGGCGCGGCCCGACTTCACGCTCTTTGAGAACGGCAACGGGGCCCGCATCGTCGACTACTGCATCGGCACCATGAACAACCTGGGCTATCAAGTGCCCTACGGCGACACCGGCTCCTGGCAGTGTTGGAACAGCGAGATGGTCTGCCTCGACACCTTCGCCTTCGCCACCGGTTCTGCCGAAGCCCGCTGGGTCGCCAACCTGAAACGTAGCGTCAAAAACACCGCCGAAACCCACGCCTTCTACCAACTCGCACCCGCGGAACGCCCCGATGCGTTCGACGGCGTCCGGGTCTGGCCGGTCGAGCCGCAGTACTACGCCACCCACGGCGCCGAGAACCGTCCGCCCGTGGAACGTTGTTTCGACAAGATCGCTTTCCGCGAGTCGCTCGATCGGGCCGCCGCCTACCTGCTCCTCGACGGGCTGAGCAACGGCGGCCACAAGCATCTCGACGGCAACAGCCTGCCCCAATTGACGCTCTTCGACCGGATCTGGCTCGCCGACAACGACTACTTCAAAGCGCCCGTCAAGTTCCACAACTCGGTCGCCGTGTTTCGCGACGGGCAGTCCAAGGCAATTCCGCCCTACGCCGAACTCCTCGGCGCAGGCCAGTCAGAACGCTTCGGCTACAGCAAGACTCGACTGGAGGACTACGCCGGCGCCGACTGGGTCCGCACCGTCGTCTGGCTCAAGGAACTGCAGGCCTTCGTCGTCCTCGACCAGCTCACCGCCCGCAGCGACCAGGAGTACCAGTTCCGCACCCTGTGGCACGGTGTGGGCGAGGCAACGCTCGACGAATACGGACTGCTGTTGACCCAGAAGGGGCCCAGCCTGCGAATCGACGTCGCCCCGGGCCCGCAACTCGACTTGCAGGCCGACACCGACCTGGGCGCGAACTGGAAGGGCTATCCCCGCGCCGACCCCGTCGTGCAGTCGCTCCAGGCCGTGGCCACCGTCAAGCTCAAGCAGGGCGAAACCTATCTGTTCGCCAGCGTGCTCCACGGAAAGGCCGACGGTACCACCCAGCCCTGGAAGATCGATTTCCTCGCCGACTCGCCGGGCATCAAGCTCGCCGCGGGTGAAAAGACCTTCGGCATCGCCCTTGGGCCCTACGACGGCGATACGGTCGAGGGGTATTTCAAGACCGACGCGGAGTGTATCGTCATTTCCGATGCCGCCCTGTCGTTCCTGGGCATCACCCGAGCCGCAATTGCCGGAGTGGATCTCTACAAGGCCGACGACGTGAGTCACGTCGACCTGCCGATTCCCGAGGCCGCCGGCTGGCTGGCCCGTGCCCCCCTCTGCAAACCGGTCGCGAACCTCAGCGCTGCCGCCGACGCCCCCGCCCACCAGGTTCGTTGGTCCGCGCAACTCGGGTCCGACAGCTCCAAACCCTTGCACGTCACTCGCCTGGCCGGCGCCTCATCCGGCGGTACGCGGCAGCCAGACACCATCCTTGTCGCAACGGCGGAAGGCACCCTCTTCGCCCTTGCCCCCGACGGCTCCACGCGTTGGACCGTCGATGCCGGCAGCCAGCTCAACGACGTAACGGCCGCCGATCTTACCGGCGACGGAAAGGACGAAATCGTGCTCGCCCGGCAGGACCACCTCGTGCAGGTCCTCGACGCTTCCGGCCAGGAACTCTGGAAGAAAACCCTGGAGTACTACCGGCGGCCGCCCTACGTGAATCTGGTTCGCACGGGCGACATCGACGGAGACGGCACCCCCGAGGTGATCGCCGGGGGTGAGAACTGGCGTTTCTACGCCTTCGAGGCCGACGGAACGGAACTCTGGAACTATGAGAGCGTCCACCCCTCGCGAGCCGGCGCCGTGGTCGACCTCGACGGCGACGGAAAAGCCGAAGTCCTTTGCGGTACGCACTACTATTGGGCAACCGCCCTGAACGCCGACGGTACGGCACGATGGAAGTGCAGCTTCGGCCCCATCTGCTACGATATCGCCACCGGCCGGTTCGACCAGAGCCGGCGCCGGGGCGTGGTGTTCGGAAGTGGTGACGGCAAGGTCCACCTGGTCGATTCCGCCGGAAAGATGCAGATGGAGTACGACACGGGCGACGAAGTCAAGCACGTGGCTGCCGGCGATCTGGACGGCGACGGCGTCGACGAAGTCCTGGCCGGCTCGCTCAACTACAACGTCTACTGCTTCGGCGCCGACAAGCAGCGGCGCTGGCGGCTCGATCTGGGAGCCCCCGTCTCCGCCCTGGCGATCGTCCCCCAAAAACCAGGCGATCTGGCGATCGCCGGCACCGCCCAAGGGCGGCTTGCGACGATCGACGCCAAGGGAAACATCCGGGCCGTGAGCCAGTTGAATTCCGAAGTTCGCGACATCCTGGTCTGCCCCGACTCGGTCGTCGTCGCTGCAGCCGACGGCCGCGTGACGAGTCTTATCCCGTAGCGGCCGGATTCGAGAACTCGTTCTCTCGGGCAGATATCATACGTCCCTCCTGTTCCTGCGGTTACCGTAGTGTGCATCTCGGCGGACCGTCGCCGTTCCTTGCTACGTAGGGCCGCCCCGTTCGCGAAGCCGCTCAGCGCAATGCTTCGCCACACGCGCTCCGGGCTTGCCCTCGAGTTCCTCGGCAAGAGTCTCAAAAAGCTCCACGGCCTCCGCGAAATCACCGTATCGCTCGCACCTCTCGGCCCGCCGGAACATCAAGGTGATGTGATCCTCCTGACGCCGCTGGTCCGGATCCCCGCGCATCGCCAGTTCACGTTCGATGGGCCACTCGCTCGTTGCCAGATACAGCCACCAGACAAGATTCACGATCGGAATGACTGCCAGAACTCCCGTGAATCGTGAGAACCCCATCTTGTGGAAAATGGCCCCGAACACAGCCGCCACAATCGCCACGACAGCAAGTCCAATCAGTATCTCCATGGGCGGTGTCCTATACGTGTGATGTCCCGGATCATGGCACCGTACATCCGATCGATCAAAGGCTGACGCGTAGCGCTCCGCCGCCGCGCTACAACCGAAGGAGAACGCGCCGAGGCGCGTCAAGATCTTCTTCAGTTCGAGCATGGGTGGGTATGCCGCGTCAAGGCGTGTCGTCAAACTCAGGAACCTGGGCGGAAGTGCCTTCTCCGGTGGGATGATCTCGAAGTTCGTCCGGAATATCGAACCGCATCTTGATGAACACGGCGACTGCGTGCTTCGCCGCAATCTCGGCCTCACTCCCCTCGCCGGAAAACCTGCACGAGCCGGATTCGTCCCTGGCGGCTCCCAAGAGGCAGCCAATGGTGTAGGTCTCTCCGAGTCCGAGGTTCTCGTGGTTGTAGGAAAGGGGCATCTCAGAATCGGCTTTCTTGAATGGGTCATCCAACCACCACGACGTAACAGAACCGAACGTCCCGAAGTACCAGCGAGTTCTGGACGAGTCCGTTTCGGATACGTCGGAGGGATCGTAACGATTGAGGAAGATCCGCCCGGACAGACGCTCTCCTTTGGCCGGCGTGAGTTTCTCGATGCGACACAGTTGGCGATCGAGAGTGCCGCCCACATAGGTCTTCATCCATGTCGTGCACGTGACATTCTCCGGAGCAGAGCAGTCGAAAGCGAACTGCTCCAACCCCAGTTGCCCGAACAGGTGACTCGTATCGTCACTGGAACGTGCACGAACGAACGAATCAACCGGTACCGGGCTCGCCGTCGGCGAGATCGCAGGTCTTACCCGAATGCCGCAGCCGACAATGAAGAATAGACCAGACAGAACGATGATTCCCTGGCATCCAACCTGATAACATCTACTCGTCATGAGCCCACCTCGGATCTGTTGGTTGATGTGCGAACTCCTTTCAGAAGAGATCCTACCACCGCGATCCAGTATTGCGATTCCCCACCCGGAATGCAACGGCAATCGGCGGCCCCCCCCGTCCAGGCTTCACCCTTCACCCTTCATACAGTCTCAGCTCGCAAACGCCGAACTGGCCGACTGTCTTCTGAATGACCAAACGAACCGCTGTCGTTCGAACGGGATCGAACTGAATCACCCGGCGACGCTGTTCGTTGCCGCGCACTCGCGCGACCGTTTGCCAGGCGCCGTCCACCAGCGCCTGAACGTCGAAATCGACGCCCGCGTCCTCTCGCGTCTGAAAGCTGACGTGGAGCGAGGCCGCCTCGGCCGGCTCGGGCAGAGCAAGTTGAATCCAGTGGGGTGAAGGTTCGGCAAGATCGGGAATCCAGGCATTGCGATTGCCCCCGACCGCACGGTTCCACCCGTCGATCGCATTTTCCGGCCGCGGAACCGGCTGCTCCATCCTGATCGGCTCGGCGCCGGGCGTGAGCCGGAACTTGTAGCAGAAGGGAGTCGGCTGCACGTCGCCGTAGGAAGCCCAGTGCCCGACCGAGCAACCGATCATCGGCGCCGGATAGAGGTGCCAGGAGATGGGCGTGTGCTGTTCAACGTTGATGTGCTGCGGCCGGCCCGCTTCGAGACCGGCGTGGATGGGAGACTGCACCCAGCCGGCTTTTCCCGGCAGCACTTCGGCCTCGGCACAAGCCAGATCTTCCGGGCCGAGAAATCACCGGGCCGGCTTGCTGCTGGAGCAAACCGGCCCCGTGTGGGATGGGCCTTCAGTTGTCTCTCGCTCTCCGGCGAGGCGGATCTAAGCAGACGGCCATGCCCTTCCGGCCGTCCGCGGCCACGCCCTTGGGTGTCGCTCCGTTCAGTCCCACCACCACTGGCCGTCAGCCAGGTTGACCTCTGTGCTGGCCCGAAGTCCGGCCACTTTGCCGTCGTCGGCCTGTATATTCTCGGGTTTCAGGGCCATTTCGGCCTCGATCTGAACGCCGCCGCCGATCGGGGTCATCAGCGTGCTCCCCTTCCAGATCGCGTTCACCGCCGACTCGACCTGAGTCGGGGCATTGTAGAGCCGGACCGGGAAAGCCGCCTCGCTGCCGAGCACGGTCATTTCCCAACCGGTCTTGTGGTACATGTCTTCGCGCTGGATGTACGCGGCCGCAACCAGCATGTCGACCAGGTTTCGCAACTCGGCATAGACCGGCGACACGGCGGCCAACTGCGGATAGACGCGAGTGAAACTGGTCGTGAAGATCGTGCTGGCCCGGTTGCCCGAACCGGACACCGATCGCGTGCCCGACGAACTGACCACTTCCTGCTCGTCGACCACCTTCACGCCGTCTCCGACCAACTCCATGGCCATCCCGTCGTCGCTGGTTCGCACGCATTCGTAGTCGGGCACGAAGAACCAGCGGGCCAAAGCATTTCGCGACATCTGGGCCGGACTGGCTGACTCGACGAAGGTCGTCAGCCCTCGGACCTGGGGAAGTTCCAGGCCGATCCCGATCAGCTTCATGCGGTAGTCGGCTTCGACGAGCACCTGGGCAAATCGCGTGTCGGCAGGTATGCCGTCGACCCGAACGGTCTGCATGCCAAGGCTGGTTCGCAGGCCGTTGGCAAGATACTGGGTCTGGGCGGGCGTTGCCGTTCTGCCCGTCGATCGGAGGAATCGCTGCATCGAAGCAAGCCCCTCCGGCGTCGGATCGATCGAGCAGCCGACCATGGGCGTTTTGGTCTGATCCGGTGGGAAGGCACGCAGGGCCACGACCATGTCCTGGAGTTGCAGCACCGGGCGTCCCGAACGCAGGCCCGTCATTCGCCCGTCGGCCTCGGGAGCCCAACCTTCCGCCGGGCCGGCAATGACGATGTCGCGCGACTCGGGGTAGAGGAACACATAACGCAAACGCTGGAGGCCCGCCAGATAACGCATCTCGTCGGTCAGCACTCCGCCGTTGTCCGAGATCGCCTTCTCGAGACGGGTCAGCGAGACCTTGCGGAGGTCGCTCGGACGGGAAAGCTCGCGGGGCAGCGTCGCCTGGGCGGCAGCCACTTGCTGACGACGCAGCATGCCGCTCGGGTCGGAAACCATGTTTCGGTGCAGCACGCCTTGGGCATCCACGATCACACCCGCGCTGCCGCCACCCCCTTGGTTGTTCTGATTGTTCTGGTTGTTCTGGTTGTTGCCGCCCTGGTTGTTGCCTCCCTGATTGGGGCGGTTACCGCCACCGCCCTGGTTCTGGTTGCCTTGATTCTGCTGGGCCCATACATCACCGGCCAGCAGCCCGAAACACGCCATGGCGACGGCTGCCAAGCGGACGGGCGTTCGGATTCCGAGTGCTTGCCAACGCATTCCACATTTCTCCGATTCGACAGAAATTGGCCGGTACGCTCCCACCGATTCGGCCTCGCAACGGGCCGCGGTGGGAGCGGGGATAAGCGTAGTCAGATCTCCAATGAGATGCGTTTCCGCCCACGATCAGCGGAAAGTCGCTACCCCATTGATCTTAATTTGGCAACCTGGGCAAAGCAAGAATTTCGTTCCATTTTGGCGGTCGGGGACACTTCTGATCGGGTCTTTCGGGCGGGACCGGAACGCTGGTCGAGAGCTGGGAAACCGGCTCAAGAACACGAGAGTACTCCACCTAATGGAGGGGTGTTGTCGCCGCTTCATTGTCGCCCGCGGTTCGTCTCTGTAAGCTAAGATGACTCTGCGTTCGCCGTAGACAAGCAGACGAGAACACTGCGTTGATCTGATCCCCAAGAGCCGAGCAACATGACTTTGTCCCCTGATACGCTGCGAAAGCTGGGCCAGTACGATACGCCGACGATCTGTAACGTGATCGAGCTCTTCGATGTCCGTCCGAGGAACACCGGGTTCATGGACGGCCGCATTCGAGCCGGTTTTCCTGAGTTGCCCCCCATGGTCGGATTCGCATCGACCGCCTCATTTCGCAGCGACGCCCCTCCCCTGGGTGGCGACGCTTACGGCGACCTCGCCGATCAGGTGGAGGCCTTCGGCCGTCTGCCCGGGCCGCCGGTGATGGTCTTCGAAGACTTGGACGATCCCCCGGTCGGAGCCACCTTTGGGGAAGTCATGTGTTCTGTCTATCAGGGATTCGGTTCGGTCGGGCTGATCACCTCGGGCGGAGGACGCGATCTGCTGCAGGTGAAGGCGCTCAACTACCCTGTGTTCACCGGGTCGACCATCTGCGCCCATGCCTACTGCCACATTCTTCACCTGGGACTTCCCGTTCGTGTGGGCGGACTCACGGTTCGTCAGGGCGACTTGTTGCACGGAGATGCGAACGGCGTCACCAGCATCCCGGTCGAGATCGCTTCGGAGGTGGCGGATCTGGCAGGGCCGTTCATTGCGGCCGAGAAGATCCTCCTCGACTACGTGCGCGGGCCCGGCACCAGAACGCTTGCCGGGCTGGCGGCCGCCCGCGACGAGTTCCAGGCGGCCGTTGCCCAACTTCGCCGCCGGATCGGTCGGCCAGGGTGAACGTCACATCCCGGATTCGTCTCCAGAGGGGCCGTAGAGGGCGGGAACGGGTACGTCGTTCACCCGCAGGTAGACGCACAGGTGTGCCCGATGGTGAATGCTGTGGCTGAGCACGAAGCTGCGCAGCATGGCGCCGCGGGTGGTGGTGAAAATCGTTTGCCCGCCCTTGAGAAGCGCCCAGGGTTTCGCGAACTGCTCGTCCGAGGCCGCCGCGATCGCTTTGCGGCCGGAAGCCACGTTCTGGTCGAATCGATCGAGAATTTCCTGCTTCGACGCGGGCACGGGCGTTCGGTAGGGCTCGCCGCCGGGAGGTGCTACGTCGAGCGAATCCTGGTTCAACGACAGATCGGCCCATTTCGGGATCTCTGCCAAGTGCATTCCTACCCACCCGATCGAGTTCGATTTCTCGTGGATCTTCCAGTCCAGCTTGTCTTCCGGAATCCGCTCCAGCACCTTTCGCGTGGCGGCCATTTCCTGATCGAATTCGGGCAGAATCGCTTGACTGAGACTCATGGCTTTCTCCAAGATAGGGTGGTCCGGACCAAAACGATCTATTCTTGCCGACCGCGGCGGCAAGTCAAGGTACTCTGGTCGTCCGTTGACATCACGCCCGCAGATCGAAGGGGAAAAAGCCGATGCCACGTTGGGAGAATCGAACCGTGTTTGCCGCAATGGCTCTGGTGTTTTGCTCGGGATCGTTGCCGGGGGACGATGGGATGTCACAGGCCAAGCGTTATCTCATCATCCACGCCGACGATGCGGGAATGTGCCACTCGGAGAACCGCGGGACCATCGATGCAATGGAAGGCGGAATTGTCTCGTCGACGAGCATCATGGTGCCTTGTCCCTGGTTTCCGGAGTTCGCCCGCTGGGCTCGGGAGAATCCCGACCGGGACTGCGGCGTGCACCTGACGCTCAATTCCGAGTGGGAGCACTATCGCTGGGGCCCCGTGGCGCCGCGAGATCAAGTGTCCAGCCTGGTCGACGAACAGGGGTATCTCTGGGACAACGTGGACCAGGTGAGAGAGCACGTGAAGGTCGAAGAGGCCGCCATCGAGTTGCGTGCGCAAATCGATCGCGCCAAGGCCTTCGGCGTTCCCGTCACTCATCTCGACACGCACATGGGCGCGATCGTCAGTCGGCCGGACCTGGTGGAGTTATACGTCAAGCTGGCCCTCGAGTACGACCTGCCGATTCTTGCTCTGCGGGAGATCGACGCCGAAATGGCCCGGGAATACCCGGCCCTGGCCCAGCGGCAGGAGATGGTGCTGGCCCTGTTCAAGCAGCGCGGCCTTCCCGTTCTGGACCACTTGGCCCAGTTCTACGGCGGCGACACCCACCAGGAGCGGAAGGAGAACTACCTGAAGTGCCTGCGCACGCTGCCGCCCGGCACCAGCCAGCTCATCATCCACTGCGGCTACGACGATGCAGAACTGCGAGCGGTGACCAACAGCGCCTCGCGACGCGACGGCGACCGGCGGATCTTCACCGATCCGGAGGTGATCGGCGAGATCCGCAAGCTGGGAATCGAAGTGATTACGTGGAAGCAGTTTCGCCAGCGGCAGTAGCTTCCGGCGGCCACCATCACCTCACTTCGTAGTCAACTCGAAGCGCCCCAGATCGGTCTGCTCCCCTTTCTTTGCCGTGAACTTGTGCTCCGATTTCTTCGGATCGGTGTACCTCCCCTTGAGTTGGTCGGGGCCGCCGTACTGCATCGACGCGAAGTTGGTCTTGCCCCACAGGAAAGTGACCACATAGTCGCCTTCCGGGACGCCGTCACCCGCCTCGTACGTATTGATCTCGAATTTCCCTTCTTCGTTGGTCATTCCTTGGCAGACCCATCCCATTTCGGTGTCGAGGCCTTCGACCGAGTGACAGGTGACCTGCAGGCCGGCGGCCGGGTTCCCGTCCACGTAGACCTCCCCGGCGACGGGATAGGTTTCCTCCCGTTCGGGATGAGCGTCACCGCAGGAGCAGAAGAAAACGCATACGGGGAGAAGCCAAGAGAGCCGTTTCACCGCTGACATCATTTCCAGGTTCCAATTTGCTTCGGGGAGAATTACAGAAGGACCGTCCTTACGTGCCCCCCACGCAGGGCGCCGCATCTCAAGGTGTTCCGGCCGCCTAAGGGAGTTGAACGGGTTCGCCGTTCCTGCGGGTAAGCAACGACGCCAGGGTTCGGGCGTCAACGGTCTCGCTGATGAACGTCACGGAACCGTCGCAAAGGAGGAATTGGGCGCCTCCGGGGTGGAAGCAATGGTAGCCTCGGTCCCGGATGTTCGAACAGTTGATGAGGCAGGGACCGGCCGGGGTGCTGGAGCCGTCCCAAGCGGTGCCGCTGTAAAGGGTACCGCCGTGCCAGTTGTTGCCGTTGAGAATATCTCCCCAGCCCCCTCCGTTGATCGGCCCAAGCAGGGCGCTCACCTCGCTGTCTGCCGGAGATCGCAACTCGTAGATCGTGGCGCCGCCGGTTCGTTCGCCGGCGACAATGGTATTGGACGTGCCGTCCATGAAGGCTGCCATATTGCTCCCGCCCGTCTCCCATTTCCCACTGGTCGGATTGAGGCCGTAGAAATCCAGAGCGCCGACGATGGAGCCGTATGTCCACCCTTCTCTTTGGGCTTGGCTCCGGAAGCCGCCACTGGCGATACCCTCGTTGGGACAGTAATCCGAAGGCGCCGCACGAAACTTGATCATGGGGAAATTGATGTTCGTGTAGTCGGCATCGTAAGTGCGGGCGGTGCCGCCGCCTGGCGCCGACGGGCAAAGGAATACCGGCAGTACCTCGTCGATCAGGTCGGCATTCGGCGGCATGAAGGGGGGAAGATTCGTGTTGTACTGGTCATAGAGCGCTGTCTGCTCCATGAAGGGAAGAATAGGAATCGACCAGACATTCGCGTTGACCCCGTCCAGGCTGGCGGGATAATTGGGCGGATCGATCATGAACGAAAAGGGGAATGCCTTGAACGTGTCGTGGTAGTTGTGTAATGCCAGGCCGATCTGCTTCACGTTGTTGGAGCACTGCGACCGGCGTGCCGCTTCCCTGGCTGCCTGAACCGCGGGAAGCAAAAGCGCAATAAGAATGCCGATGATGGCAATCACGACGAGAAGCTCAACGAGGGTGAACCCCTCATGACCTCTCCCAGCAGAAACTCGATTGATCTTCATTCCGATTCCCCTTGTGCAGAATCACATGAAATACAGTGTCCCGCCGGCACGGCCGGGAGCGGACATGCGACAAGAAAGAGCAGAAGAACGAGAACACGGGCTGCCGAGACGGCCCGAGATCAAATTGCAGCCGGGTGCCTGAAAAGAAGAGGAGCGGTTGGGGCGTGACGACTCCCACGTGCCGTGAAGCGACCAGTCCGGATGATCCCGACCGGAGCGGGAACTGCACTGCGCAACCACTCTGCCGTCTCCCTCTGCTAGGTCACGGAAAGACGGGAACGAAACAGGCCGAATTGACGTCGGCGCTCGCAATTCTAGGTCCCGTTATTGGACGCGCCAAGCAATTATGGTGTTCGTCGGAAAAATTCCAGCAGCTTTCTGCAGTTTAGCAGCGCAAACCGTCTCGCCCCAACAGAATTCGACCAAACAGCCCTTACTGGCAAAATCGCCGGATTCAAGCGAGTTGACGGATGGGGCAAGACCTGCTGAGCGGCTCCCACTCGCGCGTCTCGCGAAGTCCTGGCAGGCCGTTTCTGGAAACCGCTTGGTACGACAAACCCACCGCCCAAAAACGCGTGGTCATCCACGTGCCAAGTGCGGCTAGCCGCATCGCTCGGCACCGGGCGGGAGACTGAGGGCCGTGTCCACGACCGCCCGCAGTGTTCAGAAATCCTCTGCTTGCACCAACAATCGTTCGCCGAACGTCACATCCTGTTCCAACGCCCCTGCCAACCGATCGAGATACTCTTCCCGCGAAATCTCAATCGCTCCGAGTCGCTTCGTGTGGGAAGTAACCATCTGCAGGTCGAGGAGCAAGAAGCCGCTCGCTCGGAGATGGGCAACCAGGCATGCCAACGCGACTTTGGATGCGTCTCGTTCCCGGTAGAATTTCGACTCGGCCGCGAACAGCCCGCGGATGCTGACGCCGTACACCCCCCCCACCAGCCGACCGTCGCGCCGGGCCTCGACGCTGTGGGCGAAGCCGAGCCGGTGAAGACGCGTATAGGCTTCGATCATCCGCGGCGTGATCCAGGTACCCCCGAGCCGTCCCGGCCCGGTCGCGCAGGCAGCCATCACCTCGCGAAAGGCCCGATCGCAAGAAACCTCGAAGCGTCCTTGCCGCAAGGTCCGCCGCAACGGCCGCGAGATGTGCAGACCGTCCAGCTCCAAAACCCCCCGCGGATCCGGCGACCACCAGGCCATGGGCTGCGAATCGCTTCCGAAGGGCCAGGGAAAAACGCCGTGCATGTAGGCATCCAACAGCCATGCAGGTTCCAATTCGCCGCCGATCGCGAGCAGACCGTCCTCGTCGGCCTGTTCGACCGGGGGGAAAACTCGTGATGGAGGGATCAGGATGGCCACGGTTCCATCCTATCCGTTTTCAACGGGTGATCGAATGGGTTGCACGCAGGAATCGATTGCCGGCGGCGAAGATTTCGGAAACCGGTGTGAATTGGCATCCCAGTCAGTCGGCGATTGCTTTGCGGGAAGAGGTTCGTTGAGCGAATGACAAGCTGAATGGCTTGCCACCCTAACGGGGGCCAGGTATACTTCGTATAAGTGCTCGCCCGTCTCTTCACCAAGCAAGCATCTCCAACCGCAAGTGCCATGACTTCCATCGCGCACATTTCCCTTCCTCAATACGAGATCATGATCGAACACGGTGTGTTCGACGGAGAGTATCGCCAGCGCGTCGAGTTGATTCGAGGGGAGATTCGGCAGATGAACCCGATCGGCTATGAACACACCGCGGTTGTCGACTTCCTTGCGGAGTGGAGCTTTCGGTCGGGGACTTCGACCGATCGGCGGGTACGTATTCAGCACACGCTTCGCCTGCCCGATTCGGATAGCGCTCCCGAGCCGGACGTCGCGTGGGTCGCGCGAAAGAGCTACACTCAACATCCATCAGGAGCGGACGTGCTGCTCCTCGTTGAGGTTGCAGACACCAGCCTTGCCGGAGACTGCGGCGAGAAGGCGGCCCTGTATGCCGGCTCGAGCATTCGCGACTATTGGGTCGTCGACGTTCAAGGTCGGAGCCTGATCGTCCACAGAAATCCGCAGGGTGACATCTACGGCGAAGTCCGGACCCTGCGCGGCGACGACTCGATTGCGCCTCTCTGCGATCCCGCGGCTCGTCTCACGGTGCGAGACCTGTTCTCGATGCTCTGACGCGGCGGCGCGCGATGTGAGTCTGCCGGAGAGCCTTTCGGCCGAGCCTGCCACTCGCTCAGGACCGGCAACCGTTCGAACCGGCACAACCCTTCCCCCCTGCGTCACCCGAGGGCAATGCCTATCCGTTTCCGTTTGACATGCCCCGGTTGTGGTGTAGGTTTGAGTGCGAGACAGCCTGTTGCTTGCGTGCAACATGATGTCGATACACTACATCCGGCCGCGTCGTTTGCTGCCGGGCCACCACACGCGCCCAGTTGGCTGCTTGCCGGCCGACTCCCAGAAGGGGTATGGAATTCCGGAGCAATCCGGTTGCCCATCAACAGCGTCATGTTCTCGGAGCCCTTGGAACAGCCGATGGCGGTCGCCGAAGCGCCGCCGCCCGAGCGGATCTTGATCGTCGACGACGACAAGTCGATTGTTGAGGTTCTGTCGCACCGTCTGTCCACGCAAGGGTTCGAACCGCTCGCCGCCCACACCGGCGCCGACGGTCTGCAACGGGCGCGAGAGGATCGACCGAGCCTGATCCTGCTCGATCTGCGATTGCCCGACACCGACGGCCTGAGCATCTGCCGGGAATTGGTGGATTCCTCCGACACCTGGGATATCCCGGTCATCATCGTGACCGGGCGTGACGACCCCGACATCGTCCGCCGCTGCCGGGCCGCCGGTTGCCGCTTCTTCGTTCACAAGCCCTACGATCCCAACGCGCTCCTGATTCTGATTCGCCAGGCCCTGGAAGACTGGATGTAGGGTGTCGCGCCCCGTGACAAACACGGGTGACGTGAGCGTCTCGGACGTGTGTTGGATCTGAGCTTGCCGGAAGACCACGGCCTCGCCTGGATCGGGCCACAACGCTCCCGAATTGTCCCAGCAGTGCCATCCCCGGCTCACTCCACCGCAAACTCCGCCTACCTACTCCGCCAGCTCCTCGCCAGCAGCCCCGCCGCCATCCCCCCGGTCCGCCCGTTCCACGACTACCTCGCACTCCGGCAGCGACTTGAGAAACAACCGGCCGTAGGGCTTCGTGCGGATCCGCGGATCGAGAATCACCACGATCCCCTCGTCCGTCCGCGAGCGGATCAGCCGGCCGAAGCCCTGCTTGAGCTTGATGATGGCCGTGGGGATCTGGAAATCGGTGAACGGGTTGCCGCCCCGGGCCTGGATCGCCTCGATCCGCGCCTGGGTCAGCGGATGGTCGGGCACGCTGAAGGGGAGCCGGGTGATGATCACGTTGCGCAATGCGTCGCCCGGCACATCGACGCCCTGCCAGAAACTATCGGTTCCGAACAGGACCGACCGGGGATTGCTCTTGAACCGTTCGAGCATCTGGGTCCGCGGCAGCCCTTCCGACTGGCTGTAGAGCGCCATGTCGTTCTCCGCCAGCCAGGGCACGAGCGTCTCCGTCATGCGGCGCATCATTTGGTAGCTGGTGAACAGCACGAAGGCGTGCCCGTCGGTGCGGGCCACATAGCGGCGGACCATGTCGGCAGCCTTCCGCTCGTAGGCCTCCGATTGCGAGGCCGGGTCGGGCATGCCGTCGACCAGGATCAGTTCGGCCTGCTCGCGATAGTTGAACGGGCTCCCCTGATAAAGCGTTTCGGCCCGGGTCAGCCCGATCCGCGATTTGAAGAAGTCGAAGGAGTTCTTACCGGTCGCCAAGGTGGCACTGGTGAGAACGACCGTGGGAACCTCGTCAAACAGAGCCTCACGCAGGGCGGGCCCAACGTCGATGGGAGCGGCGGCTAACTTCACTCGCAAACGGCGGCGGTAGTAGCTGCGCTCGACCCAATAGACCGCCTCGGGCACCCGCTGGCTCCGCCAGTCCTCGACCAACTCCGCCAGCCCCTTAAGCCGATCGCGGGCGGCCAGAAAGTCCTGCCGCTCCTCGGGTGCGTCGATCCCGTCGGCCACCTCGCGGACCGCTCGGGCCAGGTTCGCCAGGCCTTCGCTCAGCGGATTGGGAACGATCCTCGGCTCGCGAACCCGTCCGTTGCTGCCGCGGTGATTTTCCACCCAAGCGTCGATCGCATCAAAATAGTCGCCCGCCCGCTCCCGGCACTCGGCCACGAGCCGCTGGGCTTCCCTCGCCGACTTCTGCACGAGCAGGCCCTTGTTCGTGCGGTCGTTGTAGAGCTTGTTCAGGATGTAGTCGACCTGGCCGCTGGTCACGCCGATCCCCAGGTGGTCGCCCGCCACGGCTTCGAGGGTGTGGGCCTCGTCGACGATCAGTACGTCGTAGTTGGGCAAAATGCTGGCGTTCTGACGCCGCAACGCCAGATCGCTGCACAACAAGGCATGGTTCACGACCAGGATCTGGGCGTTGTGGACCCGCCGCCGGGCCTTGAAGTAAAAGCAGGCTTTGTGCTGCGGGCAGTTGCGGCCCATGCAGTTGCCCGAGTCGCTGGCCACCTCGTCCCAAACCTGCGCCAGCGGCTGAAAAGCCAGGTCGGCCCGCGACCCGTCGTTCGTATCGCGAGCCCAATCGCTGATCTGGCGGAGCTGCTCGAATTCCTCGTGGGTTGCAAACAATCCCGACGCTCGGGCCAGGGCGTTGTGCAGCCGGCGAAGGCTCAAGTAGTTGCCGCGTCCCTTGACCAGCACCGCCGTGAACTCCAGCGGAATGACGCTGTTGAGGAAGGGAATGTCCTTGGAGATCAGTTGCTCCTGGAGGCTGATTGTATGGGTCGAGACGACGATCCGCCGTTTGGTGTCGTCGGGCCCGGTCTGGGTCGCATCGAGGATCGCGGGCACCAGGTAGGCAAAACTCTTGCCGACCCCGGTGCCGGCCTCGACGATCAGGTGCCTCTTCGCCTTGATGGCCCCGTCGACCGCCTCGGCCATCGCCAGTTGCTCGGGGCGATGCTCGTAGTGCTTCATCCGTGCGGCAATGCGGCCTTCCGGGCCGAGGATATCCTGGGGGGTGAGCATGGGCAACGGGCGATAATGCCTTCAGTGTCAGGGCTTTCCGGTTGGGTGCCGGGAGAACCTCTCAGCCTATCATTGGGCAGACTGCCATGGTAGGGAGCCAAGAATCGGTCCGAAGAATCGAATAGCCGAACGTGGCGAGAACCGAAGACCCCTCCGGATAGTGCCCGGCCAGCCCTTCCATGGCTGGTCGACCTCCGTTTGTTGTGCTATCCTCGCACGTACAACCTGACGCGTAAGCGAGGACTGAAACCGTGTTCTCTTCATCCCCTCCACACTGACCCGACGCGTAAGCGAGGTCAGAAACCGTATTCTCTCTATCCTCGCCCACCCTTTCCCCTCGCTGTCGAATATCAGGCCGACAAGCCCAGAGGTGACATCTCATGCCTATCGAGTTCCGTTGCACCCAGTGCAATAAGCTTCTTCGCACGGGCGACGACACGGCGGGCAAGCAGGCCAAGTGCCCGGAGTGTGGGGCCGTCATGTCGATCCCCGTGCCCGATCAAGGGCCGGTTCCCCCAAGCCAACCGATGGGAGGTTTCCAGGCCGCGGCCAGCCCCTTCGGCGCCGCGCCGGCTCCGGCGCCGCCTGATTCCTTGAATCCCTACCAGTCGCCGACCGGTCTCGGCCCCGAACCGCAGTTCTTCGCGTCTCCCGGCGAGATCCGGCCCACCCCTCTTGACTTCAGTGCGACGTTCTCTCGCACCTGGACGGTATTCGTCGACCGCTGGCTGTATGTTTTCGGTGCGAAAATCTTGTTGATGGTAATTACGTTCATCATTTTCGGCGTAATCCAGGTGGCCCAAATCGGTTTGGGAGCAGTCGTTCAGAACGGCCCGATTGTCTTCGCCTGCACACTGTTGAGCCAAGTGGTCGGTAACGTTGTGCAGGTGTGGCTGAACATTGGAATGATCCTGTTCCTTCTCGGTGTAGTCCGCGGAGAGGAACCGCGATTCGGCCTGATATTCGCCGGTGGGCCGTTCCTGCTGTCAATCATCCTCTGCATCATCCTGTTGGGACTTCTGACACTCGGCCCTGCGGGTCTTGCCGCAGGTCTGCTTTACCTTGGGGGAGTGCCTCCTTGGGTTAATCTTACCGCCTTCCTCATAATCCTATTGGTTCCTGGCATTATCCCGTTCACGTTCATGTTCTTGCAGGCACCTGTACTGATCATCGATCGGAATATGGGAGTGATCGATGCCCTGTCGACATCTCGCCAGGTGATGGCCGGCAATAAACTCACTCTGTTCCTAATTCACCTGGTTGCCCTGCTTGTTGCGATCTTCGTTGGCCTGCTCACGTGCCTGATCGGTCTCGCAGTCTATTCCTACATCTACGCCCCGATTCTCTATATCGTCATCTACCTCAGCGTCACCGGCCAGCCGACCATGGCCGATCGCTACGCGATGCCGTCGGAGCAGCCGGGTGGATCGCCGTTCGGACAAGCTTCACCTCCGGGCAGTTCGCCGTTCGCGTAGTAGAGTGTCGAAGGAAACAACTTCCTGCACGTAGCCGAAGTCGCCAGACTTTGGCCGCTCAGCCAGACTTTGGCTATTCAACGCGAGCACCAAGTCCCGGCGAATTCGGCTGCGTACTCGTGCGACGCCTGAACTGCACTGCCCCCTCGCGAGGGCCCGCGAGGCGATTTACAATGACGTTCGTGACCACTCCCCACGAACTGCCCACCTCGCCGATCCCCTCCCGTCTTGATCCCACCGTGCTGGGGACGGCTTGCTGTATTGGCTCTTCCCTGTGCTACACGGTGGCCAATATCTGTCTCCGCCAACTGGCGGGCTGGGACGTCCATCCCGCCTGGGTCATCACCGTCAAGGAGACAATCACCGTCGCGACCGTGGGCCCCTTCCTCCTCTGGCTGATCTTGCGGGGCAGTCTCAGATTCCGCGACTTCAAGGTCCTGGCTGTACTGGCGGCGGTCGGAATCGGCGTGCAACTGGCCGGAAACCTAAGCGTCCAATGGGCCTTCGGTGCCGTCGGACTGACGGTCACCACGCCCACGGCCATGGGTGTGATGCTGGTCGCCAGTGCCGTCATCGGCTTCGTCTGGCTGGGAGAACGGGTCACCCGCCAGTCTATGCTGGCCATCGCCTTGCTGATCTCGGCCATTACGCTGCTCGCCGTGGGAACCGGGATCAGCCGGCAGTCGGGCGATGTGGCGGCGGCGAACCTGGTGCCGCTCGGCGTCGCCCTGCTGGGAGTCGGGGCCGCCGCCTTGGGCGGAACGATGTTCGCCACCCTGGCCGCCGCCGTCCGCTATGCCGGCTCGAGAAAGACGCCCGTTTCGGTCATCGTGTTCGTGATCACGGCAGTGGGCGTCATCTCCTGCGGGTTGCTCAGCCTTCATCACATCGGGTTGGCCGGCATGGCCGCCACCCCCGGCGACCGCCTGGCCTGGATGGTCGCCTCGGGCGTCTTCAACCTGCTGGGGTTCCTGCTGATCACCAACGGACTCCAGTTGACGCCCCTGGTTCATGCCAACGTGCTGAACGCCTCCCAGGTTGCCCTGGCCGCCGTGGCGGGGATGGTCCTCTTCCAGGAGCAGAACAACGTCTGGCTCACCATCGGCGTGGTCTTGACGATCGTGGGCATCTTCCAGATCGGCCGCGACAAGGCCGAGGAGGCCCTGGAGGCCGTCTAGCAGCCCGTTGAAAATCGGCTGTTGCACGGAACCGCCGCTGTATAGAATGGACGCGATAGCATCCCAGCGGGATCCTCGCACCGCCTTGTCCTTTGGTTGCCCAGGTCAGCCAACCAGAACCGGGAATCTGTCATGTCGCGATCTGCACCGTTGCTCCTTATCGCTTTCGCCTGTTCGTGCCCGTTGTCCCCGGCTGTCGCCGACGACTGGCCGCAATGGCTGGGACCCGAGCGCGACAGCGTCTGGCGCGAAGACGGCATCGTCGATCGTCTTCCCGAAGGCGGCCTGAAGACCGTGTGGCAGGCGGAAGTGTCGCTGGGCTACGCCGGCCCGGCCGTGGCCGAGGGACGCGTCTATCTGGCCGACTACGTGAAGACCTCGGGCGAAGTGACCAACAATCCTGGCCGCCGAGACCGGCTCGAGGGGAGCGAACGCGTGCTGTGCTTCGATGCCGCCTCGGGTGCGATCGTCTGGAAGCACGAGTACAGCCAGGCCTACGAATTCTCGTTCCCCGGCGGACCTCGCTGCACGCCGGCGGTTGTGGGCGGCAAGGTCTACTCGCTCGGCGCCGAGGGCCGGCTCGTGTGCCTCAACGCGGCCGACGGAAAACTCGTCTGGGAAGTCGATTTCAAGACAGCCTACGGCGCCGCGACGCCCATGTGGGGATTTGCGGGCCATCCGCTCGTCGACGGCCGGTTTGTTTACTGTATCGTGGGCGGCAAAGGCAGCGTTGCCGTGGCTTTCGACAAGGACACGGGCAAGGAACTCTGGCGGGCCCTCGATGCAAAAGAACAGGGCTATAGCCCGCCCACCATGATCGACCTGGCCGGAACGAAGCAGCTCGTCATCTGGCATGCCGAATCGATCAACGGCCTCGATCCGGCCACCGGCAAGACGCTCTGGAGCGTGGCTCTCAAACCCGACTTCGGCATGGCGATCGCCGGGCCCCGTCTGCTCGGCTCGAAGCTCTTCGCCAGCGGAGTCCGCAGCGCGAGCGTGCTGATCGAGTTGACCGGCCCGTCGACGGCCGACATCCTTTGGCGAGGCACTCCCGACACGAGCGTCTATTCCGCCAACGCCACCCCGTTTCTTGAAGGCGACGTGATGTACGGCTGCGACGGCTCCGGCACGCTCATCTGTGCCCAGTTGAGCGACGGCGCCCGTCTCTGGGAAACGTCGCAACCCACCTCAGGCGATCGCGGCAAACGCTACGCCACCGCCTTCCTCATCAAGCACAAGAACCGCTTCTTCCTGTTCAACGAATCGGGCCACTTGATCCTCGCCAATCTGTCTCCCCGGAACTACGAGGAACTGGGCCGCTGCCCGATTCTCGAACCGACTAACATCACCATGGGCCGGCCCGTCGTCTGGAGCCATCCGGCATTCGCCCGCAGGTGCGTGTTCGCCCGCAACGACAAAAAGCTCGTGTGCGTCTCCCTGGCAGCCGAGTGAGCCCAGTAGGTCCCGTGCGGCGGAGACTGCTGAAAAAGTTGGGCCCGATGTCTTGGTTTTGATCGGTTCGCGTTCTGTTTTGGTTCGACCCGGGCGAAGATGGAACCTGCGCTTGCGCCGGATGGACCCTTTTTCAGTAGTCTCCGGCGCCCGGTACCTACGTTTTCCACCGGCCGCTATCGCCCATTTTGCCACAGAGACGAGCTTGCCGATATCGGCACGATTGGGGGGCAAAAGGGGTGGACGAGAAATCTGGAACCCGACGCCGAGATCCGCGCAACGAGCCGACGATTCCCTTGATCGTCATTCCCGCGAAGGCGGGGATCCAGAGGCTCGGCAAACGGCTGGATCCCCGCCTTCGCAGGAATGACGCGCAGGGCGGCTGTCTCGATGGAGACCTTGTTCCCACGAATCACGCAAGGCCGTTCAGTCGAGATGCGCCGCAATGAAGTCGACGGCCTTGCCGACCGTTTTGACGTCGAGGGCTTCCTCTTCGTCCATCTCGATATCGAACTCTTCCTCGAACGCGGCGATCAGTTCGACGCTCTGCATCGACTCCGCCCCGAGGTCCTCCACGAACTTCGATTCGTCGTGAATCTGCCCGGCCTCAAGATTCAACGTTTCGGCCACCACTTTGATGACGCGTTCTCGCACATCGCCTGCCATCTCGATAACTCCTTCGCGTATAAGCCATTCCGTAACTTCGCAACGCCGCTCCACAACCGCTCATCGCCCCTTTGCCATTTCTGCATGTCACCGGGCGGCAACCGCCTGCTTGTACTTCTCCACGCGGGCGTTCAGGGCGACGAGTTCGTTCTCCATCTCTCGGACGAACTTGTTTCCGTCGTAGTTGCCACGGACGGCCTCGAAATCGGCGGCAACGTCGTCTGCGGTGCCGTCCTGGCCGAATCCGGTGCGGATCACGTTGTCGAATTCCTTCGAGGCGTCGTTCAACACGAGCTTGAGGAACTTCTGCCGGGTCTTGAGCAGCTCGTCGGCAAGTTCCACCGTGTCGCCGATGGTGAGGTCGTCGAGCCGCTTGCCGAACACGGTGGCGTATGCCTCGCGGATCCAGGCCCATTCGTCGGCGGAGTAGGCCTGCAGGACGGCGTCCAGTTCCCGATTCATGGCATCCAGGTCGGCGATTCGACCTTCAACGACGGCCGCACAGAGATCGTCGAGCCGCTTTCGCGGCATCATCTGCCCGCCGATATCGACCCACTGCTCGTCGTAGACGGCCCCTTCGGCAACGGCGAACGCTTCCGAGAGCGGAAGCTCAGGCCGCTCCAGCAGGACTTCCGCCCGGGCCAGGACCTTGTCGAGGAGGTACATGCCGATGGCCGAACGGTAGAACTTCTGTCCGGTCCGCAGCAGAATCCGCTTCACGTCTGCGCCGTTCATGTTGACCAGATCGATATTGCGGTCCGTGTTGTCGAGGAGTTCCTTCATCTTCTCCGATCCCCGGATCATCCGCCCAACGGTCAAGGGGCTGAACACGTCGAAGGTGATGCGGTCGCGTTTGGGGCCCTTGCGGCGGTCGCGGGCGGGCCACTTGGCGGCGTCGCGGACGGTACCCACGGTGGTGAAGTTGAAGCCGGGGGTCATCAAGCAGCGGCCCGACGGGGTGGCTTCCAGGTAGCTGAAGGGGAAGTCCGAGGTGTCGAAGGTCCGCGAGTGCTTGCCGAGCACGACGCTGAACGGTCCCACGCGGCAAGGCCACATCATGTAGCTGAAGGAGCCCGTCTTGCAGCCTCGCTCCAGCTTGCCTTCGTGAACCGGTCCGAGCTTGTAGAGGTGGTTCGACTGATTCGTGCCGCTCCCGGCGTTGTAGAAGCTGAACCAGCCGGCGATCAGCAGGGTCGATTTGTGGTGGGTCACCGTATAGGGTCCGGCAAACACGCTGCACGCCTCGCCGTGGAATCCTTCGCAGTTGGCGAAGAACAGCGAACCTTCGCTGGAGAATTGCCTGCCGATCTGGCAGCCCTGGCCGATGAAGCTCTTGCCGATGATTGCGCCACCGGCGACCTTGGAGCCTTCGGCGATGATGAAACTCTCGGCTTGCACGTCGCAGCCGATCCGGGTGGGGGCCTGCTGGCTGCTTAGCACCGAGCCGTTGGATAGGAGGGCGGCGCCGTCGATCACGGCATGGGGGCCGACGTTGACGTCGACGATGCACTTGGTATGGCGGATTCGGGCGCCCGCTCCGATCCGCCCGTGGGAATGTCTGGCTCTGGCCGATTCCGCCTTGGCAAAGCCGCGAAGCTTTTCGGCGAGCCCGGCCCGATAGCGGTGCAGGCACAGGAGATGGGCGAACTGGCTGTCGAGCCGGTCGAACAGGGCAACTTCGCGTCCCCCGCCTTCGTTCAGCACTTCGATCTCGACGCCGTTGCCGAAGGTTGCGTCGGGGCGGGTCTCGATCGTGCCCACGTTCTCGATACACGCTCCGTCGCCGATGTCGTAGCGGGCGATGTGAACGCCGATGTTCGCAATACGAACGTCACTGCCGATCGAACAGGCGAAGATCGACGCCCCGTCGATCCCGCAGGTCTTCTCGATGCCGGCCTCGTCGGTCAGCGTGCCGCCGTTGGCCCCGAGCCGCACAACGCCCCCGAACAAAGTGTTCCGCACTCTTTCCGGCCGGAAGCCGGCGGCCACCTCGACCAGTCCCCAGTCGGCCGAAGTGCAACCCCGGCCGGCGAGCGTCTCGATTTCCTCCGGAGTCAGGGGGCGGTACTTCACAGAACTCACGTGGTCAGGCATGGATTGCTCCTCATGATCCGATAGGTATCGTCGGCGATGGCCGCTTCTTCATCGGTAGGAATAACAAGGACGGCGGTCGGGCTCTCGGGGGTACTGACGGCGCCCTCGCGCCGGGCCACGGTTTGCTCGTTCCGTTCCGCGTCGAGCGCGATGCCGAGGCCTTCGAGGTTGCTGCAAGCGTTTGCCCGGACCGCGGAGGCGTTTTCGCCGATGCCGCCCGTGAACACGATCGCGTCGACCCGCCCCAACACGGCCATGTACATGCCGATGTATTTCTTGATGCGATAGCAGAAGACGTCGATGGCCAGTTTCGCGCGGCGATCGCCCTGCTCGCTCCGCTGGAGCAGCGTCCGCATGTCGTTCGACTTGCCGCTGATCCCCAGCAGTCCGGACTGCTTGTTGCAGAGCTTATTGAGCGAGGTTACGTCGTACCCCCGGTCGGCGAGGTAGAAGAGGATGGCCGGGTCGAAATCGCCGGTTCGGGTTCCCATCACCAGGCCCTCCAGGGGCGTCAGTCCCATGGAGGTATCGACCGATCGTCCGCCACGGACCGCGGTCATCGAACTGCCGTTGCCCAGGTGAATGGTGATGCAGTTGAGGGCGTATTTGTCGATCCCCAGCAGTTCGGCAGCGCGGCGTGCCACGTAGCGGTGGCTGGTGCCGTGGAAGCCGTAGCGGCGGATGCCGAACTTCTCGTAGAGCTGGTAAGGCAGCGCGTAGGTGTAGGCGACCTCGGGAATCGTGGCGTGAAAGGCCGTATCGAAGCAGGCGACCTGGGGCACGTCGGGCAGTTCGTGCATGGCCGCACGGATCCCCGTCAGGTTGGGCGGATTGTGCAGCGGCGCCAGGTCGGCAAAGCGTTCGATCGAGGCGATGACCTCGGGCGTGATCAGAACCGAGCCGGTGAACTCCTCGCCGCCGTGCACCACGCGGTGGCCGACGGCCCCGATCTCCTCGGCGGTTTCGAGCACTCCGTCGGGGCCCGTCAACGTCTCGAGGATCAGGGCCATGCCTTCTTCGTGGTCGGCAATCTGGCCCTCCAACCGGCGGATTTCGTCGGCGTAGTGATGTTGAAGGGCGCTCCCTTCCTCCCCGATGCGTTCGACCAGCCCTTTCGAGATGACACGCTTCTCCGGCATCTCGTACAGTTGATACTTGATGGATGAACTACCACAATTCACCACCAGCACTTTCATCGCTCGATCTCCTCTCCCCCTTGACCGCCGAAGCGGTTCCTTGCCAAGTCGACTTCACTCTTCACTCTTCACGATTCATCACACCTGTGCCAGGCAGATTGCCGTCGTCGCCACGATGTCGTCGACCGAGGCGCCGCGCGACAAGTCGCTGATCGGCTTGGCGAATCCCTGCAGGAAGGGACCGATCGCCTTGGCGCCGGCCATGTACTGGGTGAGTTTGTAGGCGATATTCCCCGAATTCAGATCGGGGAAGATCAGCACGTTGGCGTTTCCGACCACCTCGCTGGGCTGTTTGACTTTCTTCGCACCCACCGACGGGATGATGGCGGCGTCGGCCTGGAATTCGCCGTCGATCTTCAGGTCGGCTGCCCGTTGTTTGACCAGTACGAGAGCCTCGTTGACGTGGTCGACGTTGACGTGGGAAGCGCTTCCCTTCGTGGAGAACGACAGCAGGGCCACTCGCGGCTCCTCGGGGAGCAGTTTCCTTCCGCTCTTCTCCGAGGCGATGGCGATGTCGGCCAATTCCGAGGGAGTCGGTGCTATGTTGACGGCGCAGTCGGCGTAGATGAACGGCTTTTGCTTCTGGCCCTGAAAATCGGGGATGATCATGAGGAAGAAGCTCGACGGAGTGCGTATCCCTTCGGCCAGGCCGACGGTCAACACGCCCGCCTGGATGACGAAGGCCGTCGGCGCGGCGACTCCGGCGACCATCGAATGCGCGTCGCCCTGGGCCACCATCATTCCCCCGAAGTACAGAGGCCGTTTGACCATACGCCGGGCCACGTTCGGATTCAGGTCTCGCCCTTTCACATACGCCGCGGTGTACTCGTCGAGTTTGCCGCTCTGTGCCGGGTCGACAATCTCAATCCCGTCAAGCCCCACGCCCAAGGCGGACGCCTGCGCCTCGATCTTCTGGCGATCGCCGAGCAAGACCGCACTGGCAATGCCTTCATCCTTCATGCGGCGTGCGGCCGCAATGATGCGATCGTCTTGCCCCTCGGGGAGCACCACCGTGAGCGATCGCTGTTTTGCCTGCTCCATGAATCTCGATAACACGCTCATCGTTTTGCCTGCTCCGAAGAGGGTGAATTCCGGCACCAACGAGAACGCCCGGCCGCAGAGAGCATTCGAGCGGCACGCCGCCAGCCGCTCTCTCCGGCCCGAGATTTCTGCCGGTTAGAATCTTGGGGCGCCCGGTTTCTTCGCCTGGATCCAATCGTAGTACTCCCGCATCGTCAGCTTCGAGGCGGCCGCATCGTCGATGAACACCTTGGCATGCGGATGAAGCTGCAGCGCGCTGGCCGTGATCATGCTCGTCACCGGTCCTTCAATCATCTTCGCCACGGCGTCGGCCTTGTTCTCGCCGTTTGCCACCAGCAGCAGATGCCGGGCTTCGAGGATCGTGCCGACCCCCATCGTGATCGCGTAGATCGGCACCTCTTCCGCGCGGTCGAAGAATCGTGCGTTGTCCTCGATCGTCTGCCGCGCCAGCGTTTTCAGACGCGTTCGCGACGCCAAGGAACTCGTCGGCTCGTTGAATGCAATATGGCCGTCGGAGCCGATCCCCAGGACTTGCATGTCGATCCCGCCGCACTCCTTGATCCGATTCTCATACCACTGGCAGAAGGCCCGGTAGTTCTTGGTTGTGCCTGACGGGATATGAATGTGCTCTTTGGGCACGTTGATGTGCTTGAAGAGATTCTCGTACATGAAGTAGTGATAGGACTGAGGGTGTTCGGCCGGCAGCCCGACGTATTCGTCCAGATTGAAGGTCGTCACTTGTGAGAAGTCGAGCCCCTCGTCCTTGTGCATTCGCACCAATTCCCGGTAAAGCCCGATGGGGCTCGAACCGGTGGCCAGCCCGAGCACGGCGTTCGGCTTGGCATTGAGCAACTCGGCCACGAACTCGGCGGCCTGCTTGGAGAGTGCTTCGTAGGTGGGCGAGATTTTGACTTCCATTGTTCTTATCCCCGTCAGTTGTAACACGCCTTGCCTGCAGACGTCCCCTTACCGGAGGCAGAAGCAGGCGTTTCTGAGGTGGTTATTATCGCAAGCGATACAAAGTAGGTCAGATCGTTACTCGATGCAATAGTCCTGTTGGGGGGCGTAAAGAAGGCCGGTGCCGCCATGCCACGAGCGAGGGCAATTGCTGGTTGACACTCGATTCACTAAAATCCACCCTGGATGGCCCAGAACTGAAGTCATGAGCTCACCCGCCGGGTCCTGATGCATCGCCATGGGCCACTGAATTCATTTTCTATCATGCTCAGTAGTAAACAACCAGTCCTGCCCCTTCAACAATGCAAGATTCTCCGAATTCTGCGTAGCGAGGGACCGCTGAGCCGCTGGCAACTCCATCTGCGAGCCAAGCTCCGCCCTAACACCGTCGGCTCCCATGTGGCCGAACTCCTCCAGCAAGGCCTCCTCCGCGAACAACCGGCCGAAGCCAACGGGCCCGGACGCCCTCGCGTTCCGGTCACCATTGATACCGGCACTTTGCACGTCGTCGGAGTCGCCATCCGGCCGGGGCAGGTGGAGGCCTGCCGGCTGAATCTGTGTGGCCAAATGTTGGGAAAGGTCCACTCCCTGCCTGTTGCCACTCCTACCGACACGGTGTGTGTCGCGAAACGCCTTCTCGGCAAGGTAGCCAACGACCAGACCTACCTCGTCGGGCTCAGCACCACCGGTTTTGTCGATACGGCCGCTCGCCGCATACTTCTCTCGTCGGCGCTGCCCGACGAAAACGTCGCTTCGCTCGACTCACTCATCGACGTGGCCGGCGGACGGCGTCTGGCCGTCGAGAATGACATGCACGCCCTGGCAGCTCGCTGGCTCCAGGAGCATCATCGCCAACCCACGGAAGATGTTGTGCTCGTCTACCTCGAGGACGGGCAACTAGGCTCCGCCTTGCTCGTTCGAGGCGAACCAAACTGGGGGTGCCTGGTCGGCGGGAACGAACTGGGCCATACCACGTTGCCCGTGGAAACCGATCGCTGCTACTGCGGCAACGTGGGCTGCATGGAGAGGATCTGCTCCTCCGAGTTTCTCTGCCGGCAAGGAGCACAACGGCTGCCCCTGCTGGAGCACGTGAGCCGCTTCGACGGAAGCCAGCCCGAAATGAACCGGATGATCGAGCTGCTGTCGATCGGTCTGGCCAATTGCGTTAACTTCGTCCGGCCCCACCGGGTCGTCCTCGTCAGCCCGTTCACGCGGTTCAACCCGTTTACCGAAACGCTTGTCGGCGCGGTTCGCTCGCGTCTGATGAGGGCCCTAAGCGACCGCGTAGCTTTCCACTATTGGGACCAGGGAGCCAATTCCCCCGGCGAGGCCGCTGGCTGGCTGGCCTTGGCCGCGATTTACTACCCCCACTGGGCCAAGGCGATTCTGGAGCCCGCCGAAGGATGAAATGGGAGGAGAAAAAAGGTGACAACCTTCCGAATCGGCGTTCTGGCTGCGATTTGTCCGATCCTGTTCCTGGGAGCCGTGCACGGGCAGGATACCCAGGTGCTCTGCGATTTTGAGGACCCAGCCCAACTGAAACTCTGGGAAATCGGGTCGGGCACCCCGCGTCTCGCCTCCGAGGAGCCTCTCCAAGGGAAGCAATCCCTGGAAATCGCCTTCGACCCCAAGGCTCGTTACCGTGGGGCGTATCTCAACTCGTTTCGGCTTCCCAAGGATTGGTCGGCCTACGATGCGCTCGTCCTCGACGTTCTCAATCCGAGCCAGGAGCCGATGGATGCAAGCCTGCTGGTCGCCGATCGGGCCTGGGAGGAGTCGGGCGGCAGTTACTGGAACCGCCACAACAGCGGGCGGAGTTTTCCGCCCGGCCGGACCGAGTGGGTGATCCCGCTTCGAGGTCTCTATCGGGGTGAGGCCGGCAGCCGGAACAACGATATCAAGAGAAACATCGATCCCGACTCGATCGTTCGCATCGACTTCGGTTTCGGCGGACGCGGAAAGACGGGCCGCGTCGTGATCGATCACTTGCGGCTGGTGAAGACGGCTACGACCGAGAATGTCTGGGCGTTCGACTTCGGGCCGAAGGACCAGGCCGAAACGCTCGGGTGGACGCCCGTTTCTGATGGGACGCAATACAATGCCGAACGCGGGTATGGATGGGGACCGCAGGGTGGCACGCCCTGGGACGGTGCGGCACGCGATACGACCTTCGGTTGCTCGCTCCTGCAGGACTTCTGCGAGGGGGGCGGATATCGGTTCCGCGTCGACGTTCCGCCGGGCAGGTACTGCGTGACGGTCTGGTTCGAGAACTCCGGCTACTGGGGCGGCGAACAGGCAAAACACCGCAAGCGGAGCATTTCGCACAACGGCAAGGTCGTGTGGAACGAGACTCGACCGGATGGGCAGGCCCACGCTCTTTACCGTTTTGAGGAGGTCGAACCGATCGGCGTCGATCTCTGGGACGCGTACATGGCGGAGGAACTGGCCAAGCCGGCCACGTTCGACCTGGACGTTGCCGGCGACGGGCTGCAACTCCAGTTTCAGGCCGATGTGGCCTGGGGCAGCAAGATCGCGGCCCTCGCCGTTCATCCTGCCGAGGACACGGAGGCCGCGAAATGGCTGGCGGAACAAGTTCAGAAGGTCGCCGCCGAGTTTCGCGGAAAGGCCCTCTGTCTCGACCCGCCCGCCGCCGATTTTCAGCCCAGTCCCGCCTGGCAATCTGCCGGCTTCGTCGCCTGGCCCGTCGATATCGAAGGCGATGTCGCCCCCCACGCCACGCCAACCCGAAGCGTAAGCGAGAAAACCACGTCGACCCGACGCGTAAGCGAGAAAACCACATCAACCCGAAGTGCAAGCGAGGACAGTTCGCACGCCATTCCAGACCCTCAGGACCTGCAGCTTTCCCGCCTTGCCCTCCGCGGTGAGTTCGAACCCTTCTGCCTGGCGATCCGGCCGCTTCGCGACTTGGGCTCGTGTTCCCTCCAGCTCGAACCGTTCCAAGGTCCCGGCTCGATTACGGCCACGACTTCGGTCGTGTGGTACAACACGAGCCGCGATTTCGGCCGGATTGCCTACCACGTACGACCGCACACGTTGCGGGAGCAGCCCGCCGTCGACCTCCGCAAGGACCTGACTCGCGAGGTCGTGGTCACGGCACTGGTCCATTCTCCGGTCCCGGCCGGCGAGTACCGTGGGGCGTTGCGGATTGTCGATCCGAAAGGCGAACTGCTGCTCCGAGTGCCGCTGGAACTCACAGTCTCTTCGGCGGTCCTGGACCGCCAGACCGACTTCCTCATGGGCTTCTTCGGGCTCATGCCTCCGGACCCTGTGCCGGCGGAGGAGCGCGAGCGGATCCTGGACGAGACCTTGCGTCTGCTCCGCTCCCACGGCATGAACGCGGTTTCCGGCGGACCCAGCCTGCCAGTGGCGGGCTGGAACGACGGCCGCCCGCAGATCGACTTCGGCCAGATGGATCGGTTCATGGAGCGGCTCAAGGAACACGGGTTCGGCCGTGCGATCAACGGCTATGGCGGAATGCGACTGGCCGGGCTCCACGATGGGTACGTGCAGGGTGCGACGGGCCGCAAAGTCGAGGAGCAGAGCGGGTTGGCTTACCCGGAGGCGCTCAAGCGCGCCTGGCAGGCCGTCGACGCCCATGCCCGGCAGGCCGGTTGGCCGCTGATCTACTACGCCATGTGCGACGAGACCCGGGTGCGCCAGGTGGCGGAGGAGGAACTGAAGTTCATGAAGTTGATGGCGGACGTGAGCCGGGCGTTTCCCGAAACGCTTCGCACGAGCGGCAGCTACAGCGTTTCTTTCGATCGGCGGGCGGACGATCCCGAGGACATGCTCACCTGGCACCAGCGTTTCTTCGAGGCCTTGGACGTGAGCAGCCTCAACAACCACGACCCAACCGTGATGGCCGAAGCGGAAAAGCTGCGCAAGGAGATCCACATCTACAACCAGGGCCGGACGCGGTACAGCTTCGGTCTCTACCAGTGGAGCGAATATCAGAAGGGAGTTCGCGCCCGGTGGCAGTGGCACTTGAACGTCCTGCACGGCTACCAGTTCTTCGACCTGGACGGCCGCGAGCCCGACACGGCCATGATCTGCTACGGCCGCAACCAGATCTATCCGACCATCCACTTCGAGCGTTGCCGCGAGGGCGCCGAGGATTTCTATCTGCTGCAGACCCTCGCTCGGCGGATCGAGACGCTTCGTGCCGGCGGCGCCGACAGCGAGGAGCTTCGGGCGGCCGAAGAGCTTCTCGAATCGGCAACCGCCTCGGTGGCGTTGAATCAGCGTCAGCCGCCCGAGGGTTATGATGCGGACGGGATGAAACGGGCGTTGGTGGAGGCGTTGGAGGGGCTGCAGTAGAGAATGAGTGTCGGGGGTCGTGAGTCGGGTGACGGAGTTCCAAATCACGCGCAACGTAGCGAGGTGGGGACTGTCCCGATTTTTGTGGCAGGATGCCGCAAAAATGGGACTGTCCCCTTCCGGCCGATCACGAGCACAAAATTCCGTACACGCTCGCGAGATGGACGCGTCCTGAGTGACGTATACTGCCTCCCTCCGACACACCAACCCAACCTCGACCCACCCGGTCCGGACGCCGCTCTCTTCCCCATCGTCGCGTGCCATCGCGCCGAACAAACCCCTCGCCACTCTCTCTTTTCCCCCCACCTGTTCAATTCCTGTATTGACTTCCCTCGCCACATATGTATACTAACGTACATTCAATAGACTACACCCATACTTCTCGCCCGCCCATGGCAATTCCCTTGTCGTCCATTCCCTTGTCCAGTACCCCCAGCTTCCACCGCGGACCCTTTCCGTCCGCCATCACGTGGTTTCCCACAGAAGCCAGGCCCCTCTTTCGAGCCGTAGTGTCAGAAAACATGAAATCGAGGAAAAGTTGACGCCACTCAGCCTCGCCAGAAGCGACCGCCAACCTAGTTTAGCCCCCGATCCGCCGGCGGCCTGCCACACCCAACCCGAAGCGCAAGCGAGGACCGCAACCGCACCACTTCCTTGCCCCCTCGCGACGGACAGGGTATTTGGAGTGCGTGCGACTCGTCGCCGCTTTTCGGTTGTCGTCCGGATCCTCGCAGACGCGGGAATGACGGTTGACGGAAGAATTCGCTCGAGAATCACGCAACGTTGTTGAGCGACGAGGCCGGGAACGGCCGGGTCAGTGGTGGGGGCGTCGGCTGCGTTCATGGTTGGGCTCCACGTTAATCTGAGGCTGACGGGACAAAAAAAGCCCGTCGAAGAACGGCGGTCGTTCCTGGACGGGCTCGCGCCAGTACTCGCGGA